>Ga0181520_10000315_pt1 | contig 107306 bp, 94 predicted proteins | sample PEATcosm2014_Bin_29_FD_132451 | JGI IMG/M metagenome (GOLD analysis project Ga0181520, IMG submission 132451) | Peatland microbial communities from MTU Mesocosm Facility, Houghton, MI, USA - PEATcosm2014_Bin02_30_metaG | ecosystem: Environmental > Terrestrial > Soil > Wetlands > Peat | place...
GGTCGGGGGGCGGCTGGGGGCCGGGGGCCGGGGGCCAGGGGCCGGGACTGTGGTCGGGGGGGCGGCCGGGGGCCGGGGGATGGGGGCTGGCGGCTCCGAAGAATTGGCAGGCGAAAGCGCCTGCCCCACAATGACTGGGAGGAAGTTACGCTTGCAGCCGGACGAGGAGAAGACGCTGACTTACACGGCTCACTACGCGTGGTAGGCCGCGCTATTCTTCGGTGAGTTCGAAGCCGTGGTCGGCGATGTCGGCGAAGACGGTTTCCGATTCGTGGCCGTGCAGGCGGAAGATTTGGCGCACCAGGTCGCAAACCTCTTCGTAGCCGCGCTCATAGAACACCAGGATGGAAGGTCCGGCGCCGCTCAAAGCGCACCCCAGCAGACCGGGCGCGCGCAATTTCAGGATCTCGCCGAGGCCGGGAACCAGCGGGATGCGGTAGGGCTGGTGGAAGCGGTCTTCGAGCGCCGCCGGGAAAGCCGAGCGGGCCCCGGCCGCCAGAGCCGCGATCAGAAGCGCGGCGCGCTGCACGTTGAACACGGCATCTTCGCGGCTATAACTGGTGGGCAGGACCGCGCGCGCGGTGACGGTCGGCAGGTCGAAATCGGGGATGGTCACCGCGACGCCAAAGCGGTTTGGCAAATCGAGCCGGACGGCGCGGGTCACGCCTCCGGAATCGATGGCCGCCGCCACAATCGATCCCAAGGTGCAAGCGGCGACGTTGTCCGGGTGACCCTCCAGCCGCGCGGCTTCGTCCAGAATGCGGAGCGGCTTCCAACCGAGGCCGAGCGCGTGGTCCGCGATCACCACCCCGGTGGTGAGGGCCGCCGCGCTCGATCCGAGACCCTTGCCGATGGGAATGTCGTTCGCGATCTGCAACTCGATGGGCGGCATGACGGCGCCATGATTTTCCGCGACGGCCACCGCCGTTCGCCAGATCATGTTCTCCGGCCCAGTAGGAATGGATTCGGCGTCGCGCCCGGAGGCGCAGATCGACAGGCGTTCGGCCGGGCGAAAACGGCAGGTCAGGTAGATCCCGAGGGCGAGACCCAGGGCGTCGAACCCCGGCCCCAGATTCGCGCTGGAAGCCGGCGTCCGGACGGTGAACCAGGACATTCCACAAGGGTAACAGGGCTGATGCCGAACGCGCGGCTTACTAGCGCTTCTTTGCCGCCGGCACGCCCGGCTTGGGTGCTTCCCTGGCTGCCTCCTCGGCGCGCAGGCGGGCATCGAACTCCTGGAATCGGGCGTCGCCGAGTGCCGCTTTGAGCAATTGCACGTGGGCCAGCACGATCCGCGCGCTCTGATCCTGCAACTCCTTTAAGCGCTGGTCCCTATCCGCGGAAGCGTCCTTCCCGGCTTCAATGGAGTCGAACAATGCATCGAGCACGGCGCGCGAATGTTGGAGCGAAAGCGCGTTGAGACGGGTGATGCAATCGGCGGCAATGGCCCGCAGGTCGCTCATCTCGCGATCCGTCAGTCCCGAGGACTCCTGGACGGTGGGGACCGGCTTGGTTGCGGCTGACGTGGGGTCCTCAAGCACCACCCTGTGAAAAAGATTCTCGTAGCTGAGGTCACCGGGGGTCTGGCAGAAGCCCTGCGACAAACAGCCCAACCACACAGCGATCCCCGCGCGGACAATAGGCACGCGCATGATTGCCCCCTTTGGGGGAATTATAGCGCCGGGTTCGGCCTTGACGAAACAAACCCAATCGCCGGTGACGAAACGAAGCCAATCGGCGGTGACGAAACGAAGCCAATTGACGGCGGCGAAACGAACCCAATCGCCGGTTGACGAAACGAAGCCAATCGGCGGTGACGAAACGAAGCCAGTTGGCGGTGACGAAACGAAGCCAATTGGGTTGGGTAATAGGTTTGGGGAGAAGTTTAGGACGCGGTCGGCGCGGGAGGATTAGAGACACCTTGGCCGTATGGGTTGGACGAGTCGCGGGTGTTGCAGCGGCGACCGGAGCTGCAGGGACAGCGATCCCCCGCCAAAGGGCCGCTATTGGCCTGCCAGTCCGGCCGCCGCCGGTGAAACGCCTAAGACTTGCTACTACTTGGGACTCTGGAAACCGCGGGAAGCGGAGGTCCGCCCCCACGGCGTTTTGGAACCGATTCCAAGGTCTCCCTTCCACATTGTGAGAGCTTCGGGGAGTCCGGTACCACCGTGAACGTGCTGCGCTTCGTGGCCACGAAGTGGAAAAAAGGAGCCGCGCTTGTCGGGCGCAACCCTCTACTCCGATTTCAGATTATCAGGCGAGGGGAGGGAGGCCGGTGGGCATAGGGGCACGGATCGGGCGGAAGCCGATGAAAATGCAGGCTTGAAATATTTTTGGGGGGTCGGTGACTGGCGCTTCCGGGGCGCTACAACTTCACGTTCGAGTTTGACGCCCTCGACGGCGGACCCGAAGAAAGGATGGCGGCCGGCTATATTCATCCCTCGCTATTTCCCGCCGTCGAGCGCCTGGGTCTGAAGCTCGCAGGATGGCGGTCGATCACCTGATGGTCGACCATATGGAGAAGATCCCAATAGAATTGACTGCGCTGGATCGCAGGCACCGAGATCCGGCAGGAGAAACGGGCAGCAGGGGCTAAAGCCCTGATAATTAACGGCTTCTTGCGTCACGGCTGAAGACGTGCCCTGATACACAGCAGAAGGCCTGCAAGAAGGCAGGCCAGGAGGCCCGCCCCACCGGTTACCGGATTTCCATGATCTCTTTTTCTTTGGTCTTGGCGGCCTGATCGATCTTCCCCATGTAGGCGTCGGTCAGTTTTTGGATGTCGTCGAGGGCCTTCTTTTCGTCGTCTTCGGCCAGTTTCTTGTCTTTCAGCAGCTTCTTCACCGACTCGTTGCCGTCGCGGCGGATGTTGCGGACGGAGACGCGATGGTGCTCGGCGATGCCGTGTAGGCGTTTGACCAGTTCCTTGCGGCGCTCCTCGGTGAGCGGCGGGATGGGCAACCGGATGATCTTGCCGTCGTTGGACGGATTGAGGCCCAGGTCTGAGACGCGAATGGCTCGCTCAATCGGGCCGATCTGCGAAACGTCCCAGGGTTGAATGGTGATGAGCGAAGGCTCGGGCACGTGCAGATTGGCGACCTGGTTGAGGGGCGTGGGCGATCCATAATAGTCCACGCGGATGTGATCCAGGATGCCGAGCGACGCGCGCCCGGTGCGGATTGAGGCCATCTCGTGCTGCAAATCCGACAAAGCCTTCTCCATGCGCGATTTCTGGTTCGCGTCGACTTCCTTCGCCGAGTTGAACGCCATACCGCCGGTTGCTGCTGGCTCTTCTGTCTTCATAGCAGTCTCTCCTAATGAATCAGGGTGCCGACCGGCTCACCCATCGACATACGCATTATATTGCCACCGACCGTCAGATTGAAAACGAGGATCGGCAGCTTATTGTCCCGGCACATGGCGATGGAGGTAGCGTCCATCACGCCGAGCGCCTGGGAGAGCACCTCAAGGTAGCTGATTTCCGGATACTTAACGGCGTCGGGGAACTTTAGCGGGTCCTTGTCGTACACGCCATCAACGCGGGTGCCTTTGGCGATCACCTCCGCCCTGATTTCGAGGGCGCGAAGAGTGGCCGCGGTGTCGGTGGAGAAATAGGGGTTGGACGTGCCGGCCGCGAAGATGGCGATCCGCCCCTTTTCCAGATGGCGGATGGCGCGCCGCCGGATGTAGGGCTCGGCCAGTTGGCGCATCTCGATGGCGCTCATCACGCGCGTGGGGACGCCCATTTGTTCGAGCGCGTCGGAGAGGGCCAGGGAGTTGATCACGGTGGCGAGCATGCCCATCTGGTCGGCCGTGACGCGGTCCATGCGCTGGGCCGCGGCGGCCACGCCCCTGAAAATATTGCCGCCGCCCACCACCACGCCCACCTGCACGCCCGCGGCCGCCACCTCAGCCACCTCGCACGCCAGTTGTTTGACCCGCGCCGCGTCGATGCCGAACGACGCTCCGCCCGCCAGCGCCTCGCCGCTCAACTTCAGCAGAATGCGCTTGTAGGCCGGCATGTTACTGCCCGGACGGCGCCGCGTCGCCTACCTTGAAGCGGACGAAGCGCGGAATCGCGATATTTTCGCCCAGCTTGGCGATCTTGGTCTTGACGAGTTGATCGATGGTCAGCGTGGCTTCCTTGACGAAAGGCTGGTCCATGAGGCAGGATTCCTCGTAGAATTTGGCGAGGCGTCCCTCGACGATCCGGTCGAGGACCTTTTCGGGCTTGCCTTCGGCCCGGGCGCGGTCGCGCGCGATCTCTTTTTCCTGTTCGAGGACCGCCTCGGGGACGTCTTCCCGGCGCAAATAGCGCGGATCGGCCGCCGCGATGTGCATGGCGACATCGTGAACCAGATCCTTGAAATCGTCAGTGCGGGCCACGAAGTCGGACTCGCAGTTGACTTCCACCATCACGCCCAACTGGCCGCCGGCGTGAATGTACGTGCCAATGAGTCCCTGATGGGTGGCGCGGCCGGACTTCTTGCCCGCCGCGGAGATTCCGCGTTTCCGGAGGACGACTTCGCCTTCGGCCAAATCGCCCTTGGATTCGATCAGGGCCTTCTTGCATTCCATCATGCCCGCGCCGGTGCGCTCGCGCAGTTCTTTTACTAGTGCCGCGGTGATTTCCATAATTGAGATCTTCCGATCAAGCAAAGTGTCAACGTGGGGCGGTCCCCCGGGCCGCTCCGGACCATGGGGTCTGGAGCGGGCGAAGGCGCCCGCCCCACATCTCTATCTAATGTCCGCTTTCGGCCGGCGCCGGCTCCGCAACCGGCTCGGCGGTTTCGGACGCGGGACCCTTGCGCGGCTGCGCAGCCTCGCCCGGTTCGGCTTCCAGGCTCAGGCTTTCCGCCATGATCTTCTCGGCGTACTTGGGGTCCACGTACTGGGTGTAGTCCGTCATTCCCTCTTCGGCGGGAGCTTCATCGAGGACGATCTTGTCGGCCGTGAAATCCTGTTCGGTGGCCAGCGCGCGGCCCTCGATCACTGCGTCGGAGATTTTACTGGCGAAGAGGCGGATGGCGCGGAGCGCGTCGTCGTTGCCGGGGATGACGTAATCGACTTCGTCGGGGTCGCAGTTGGTATCGACGATGGCCACCACCGGGATGCCCAGCCTGCGGGCTTCCTTGACGGCGATGGCTTCCTTGTTGGAATCGATCACGAAAACCACGTCGGGCAGGCCCGGCATGTCCTTGATGCCTGCCAGGTTCTGGTCCAGGTGCTTGCGTTCGCGCTCCAGCCGGATGACTTCCTTCTTGGGCCGGCCGGCGTAACCGCCTTCCACCGACGCCATGGCTTCCAACTCCTTCAGGCGTTTGATGGATTTCTGCACCGTGAGCATGTTGGTGAGCAGGCCGCCCAGCCAGCGCTGGTTGACGTAGTACATGGCGCAGCGGGTGGCTTCTTCCTTGATGGCTTCCTGGGCTTGGCGTTTGGTGCCCACGAAGAGAACGTTCTTGCCTTGCGCCGCCATTTCGCCGACGAAACGTGCGGCGTCCTTGAACATCTTCAGAGTCTTCTGCAGGTCGATAATGTAGATTCCGTTGCGTTCGCCAAAGATGTACTCTTTCATCTTCGGATTCCAGCGCCTGGTCTGGTGCCCGAAATGAACGCCAGCTTCGAGCAATTCCTTCATCGATATTGCGGGCAAACTACCTCCTAGACGGCCGGGGGGACGACGCCCACCGGGAGAACCTTCCGCCACGTCCGCCGCGCGGCCCAAAGCGAGATTTGCGCGACCGAAGCGGACGGGAAGGCCGTTACGTAAAGCAGGGGCCGGAATCGCCCGGCCCCTGCGGATATGCAAAACCCGGAAAAGCGGGCCGTTGAGCAGCCCACCCTCCGAACTTCACGGGAGACCTTAGCGTTTGGAGAACTGAAACCGCTTGCGCGCGCCTTTCTGCCCGTACTTCTTCCGCTCATGCTGCCGCGGATCGCGGGTCAAAAAGCCGAGCTTCTTCAGCCGCGGCCTTAGTTCCACGTTGAATTCCACCAGAGCCCGGGCGATGCCCAAACGGACGGCGCCCGCTTGACCGGCGATGCCTCCGCCAGCCGCGAGGACCAGCAAGTCGAACTTGTCGGCGGTCTCAGTGGCCGCCAGCGCCTGACGCACCACGGCGCGCCCGCTCTCTGTCTGGAAATAATTCTCAAATGCGCGGCCGTTGACGTGGATTTCTCCCGTTCCAGGCCGCAGGAACACGCGAGCCACCGATCTTTTACGGCGGCCCGTGCCCAAATACTGAACGATCGTCGCTGCCACTAAACTAACCCTTCCGTCACTTTACGACCAGCGCGACAGGCTTCTGCGCCGCGTGCGGATGTTTGTCACCCGCATAGACCTGGAGTTTTCTAATCATCTGTTTGCCGAGCTTGGTTTTCGGCAACATGCCGAAAATCGCGTCTTCCACGATACGGATGGGCTTTTCGGCGCGCACCCGCTTCAAGCTTGTCTCCACCAACCCGCCCGGATAGCCGGTGAAATGGCGGTAAATTTTATTCTCTTCTTTTCGGCCCGTGAACCGGACTTTATTGGCGTTGAGGACGATCACGTGATCGCCGGTATCCAGGAACGGCGTATAGCAAGGCTTCGTCTTGCCCATCAACAGCATGGCCGCCTTACTAGCGACCTTGCCGAGGATGAGGTCCTGGGCGTCGATGACATGCCACTTGCGAACAATGCCATTCTTGGAGGGGAACTCGGTACTCATTGACACACACGTTCTCCGACTCTTGTTTACAACATATATAGCGTAGCGGGAGCGGAGGGGGAATGTCAAATCGGCGTAACAAATCGGATTTGCGGAATTGGGGTTGTCGGGTGCTAATGCCGGCCGCTCAGACCGAGAAAATGGCGCCCCGCCACCCAACCCTTGCCTGGGACCCACCGAACCGGCTTACCGGCGCCGCGGTCAACGAGCGCTCCAGCGTCTTCCACAGGCAAGCCGCCGGTCCATTCCGCAAACCCTTGCTCGGCGAGTCCGGCGCCTTCGGGATGCGGGTTTCTTAGCGACCGGCACAGCTCCGCGCGGAGGCGGACGAGTTCGCGGCGCACTTCCGCGACGAACTTGCCAGGGTTATTCTCCATAAGTAATTGCGCAATCGCCCTTGGGGTCGGGCACGCCCGACCTCTACCCGCCAACGGGCGGTCCCGGTGTTTAGCTCTGCGGGCGGTTCTTGGCTTGCTCCATGGCGATCTGGTTGATATGCGAGAGAGCGCGCGCGCCGCTGGCGCCTTCGATGGCTTTCACGGCGATATCCTGCACCTGCTGTTTGGCGTCCGCGAGTTGTTTTTCGAGCGCGGCGATCTGCGCCTGCTGACGGGCGCCTGCCTCTTCGAGCGTCTTGATGCGCAATTCAGCCAGGCGCTTTTCCGATTCCGCGTCCTTGCGCAAACCGAGGGTCTCCTGCTGGAGGCGCGTTTCGGTTTCGCGCCGCGCCTGCTCGGCCGCGGTGGCCGCTTCCTTCTGGAGGCGCGCCGGAAAGGCCTCGGACTCCTTGCGCAGACGGGCCAATTCCTCCTCCTGTTCCTTCAGCGCGGCTTCCCGCTGCTTCCAGCCTTTGTCCAGCGTCTCCTGCTTTTCGGCGTTCTTCTTTTCGGTGAGGCGCACATCCTCGTCGTACTTGTCCTGCGCTTTCTTCCGCTCCAGGAGCTTCTTGTATTCGTAGTCCTCGATCTCGCGCTGGCGCTGCTTCTTGAGGTTTTCTTCGAGTTCCTTACGTTCGCGTTCGCCGCGGGCGGACTCCTCCTCCCAGGCGGCGCGCTGGGCGGCGATCTCGGCTTCCAACCGCTGTTTTTGAAGGGCGTAGTCCTGGACCATTTGGTCGAGAGCGGTAGCAGCCACGTCGATCTTGTGCAGGCGCTCAAGCTCCTTGCGTTCGAGAGCGACGGCTTCGCGCACGGACGCGAGCAGTTGCGTCTCTTCGGCGAGCTTTCCCGAGACGTCCGAGAGGGCGCGGCCGATATCGAGGCCGAGGCTCGAAATCCGCTGGACGACGGCATCGACGGTGACCGCCTCGACGGCCTGACGCACCTCGGCGTCCCTGCGGCGCGCGGATTCTTCGGTTTTCGGGTCGGCCGATTCGCGGGCGGCTTCCACCTGTTCCTGAATCTCGTCGAATTCCTGCTGCACTTCCGCCTTGGCGCGGCGGGCGCGTACGGGCGGTTTGACTGCTTTCGCGGGCATGGCAATCCTCCTACCGAATCGGTAGGTTAGCATACCATTTTCACAGACGCGGCGGCGTGTCGGGGAACGCCGGCCAAGACAAACGGCGGCTTGACATGCGTAACGTAACGCGTTACGGTGAGAGTTGATTCGGTCGATACGCCACAAGGGCCTGAAGCGCCTTTATGAAGACGACGACCCGCGCGGTGTTTTCGCCGAGCACGCCGTCAGGCTGCGCGACATCCTTGCGAGGCTCGACGCGGCCCGCTCCGTGACCGATATGGACATGCCCGGTTTGAGGTTGCATCCGCTCAAAGGGGAGCTTAGAGGCTCTTGGGCGATGACAGTGCGCGCAAACTGGCGGGTGACTTTCCGCTTTGTCGATCCCGACGTTTTTGACGTCGATTATACGGACTACCACTGAAAGGAGCCTACGCCGTGCCGATGAAGAATCCCCCCCACCCTGGAGGTTTTGTGTTGCGCCAGTGCATTGAGCCTCTGGGCTTGAGCATCACGGACGCCGCCGCCGCCCTCGGGGTGACGCGCACCACGCTGTCGGAGTTGGTGAACGAGAAGCGCGGCATATCTCCCGAAATGGCTGTCAGGCTGTCCAAAGTGTTTGGTGGGAGCGCCGAAAGCTGGCTTGTCCAACAGGCGCAGTACGATCTAGCCCATGTTCGCGCCGACCGAATGAAGCTGAGGCGGCTCAAACTCGCGTAGAGATTCCCGTTCCACAAAGGTCCGTTGCGCAACGCTTTCAGCGGATCACCTCACATAGTTGGAGTACTCTCCGGTCCCATCCGGGAAGTGGATATGCCAAATTTCGTAGCCCGTGAAGTTGAACACTTGGAGCACGATGTTTCCTCCAAACTCAAAATGCAGGTCGCCAGTGTTTTGGTCGAGAGCCGCACCCGTCACCACCTTGCCCTGAAGCGTTTGGCCCAGTGAATTGAGCGCATCAATAGGCGCGGGCACGCCGTACTTCTGCTGATGGTCAAAGCTGCTTATTCCCGCTTTGCCGTCTATTATCAGTCGCCAATACTCGGCCTCGAGACGCGTTCCGTCTGCGAAAGACAGTTGAATGGACGCCATTCCAGGTTCCGGGTGTCCGTTCCCGGGCGACACGCCGGCGGATGCCCCCACCCGCTCAGATAACGATTTTTCCAAGTTCACACCAAGAGATTGCATCAATATGCGTGCGCGAGGAGAACTTGGACGCTATCTAACTGGGCCGGGCCCTCCCAACTAAATGCTGTCCCAAAAGGGGTAGGTTTCGAGATGAGGTCCGATCCCCTGTCAAAACGGGGCTCGCCGTCCCGATTTGTTGTCCCACGCCGCTCATCCCCAAGAAGGCAGACCAGGAGGTCCGCCCCACCCTCACTCCCCGTAGCTGATTTCGCCCTGCCTCGCGGAGACGGCGGCGTAGACCAGCAGGATCAGAGCTACGGCCAGCAGGCCGGGGACGGCGACCCACGCGGCGGCGGGGTCGGTCTCGACGGCCATGATCGAAAAAGGCGGCGGAACGGGGACTTCCACCGGGCAAAGGCTCTTCAGATAGAAGACTACGCTGACCTTCTTCAACAGCGACGGCAGAAAGGGATTGATCCCTTCCCACACCCACACAACCGCGGCAGCGATCATGGGGTTCCTGGTGATTTGGCCGCAAACCAGAAACACCGCGCCGTAGCCCACGCAGGCCAGAGCCGTTACCAGAACGTAGGATCCCAACTGGCTCAGGCCGGGGCCGTGGACCAGGTAATCGGTCCAGGCGGGGCCGAAATGGCGGCCTAACAGCAGGAACGTCAGCGCCGTGCTGGGTACGAACAGCATGAGCGACACCGTCAACCCGGCGGCGTACTTGCCGGCCACCAAGAACTCGCGGCGAATGGGCGTCAGAAAGTAGTAGTGCAGCGTCTTTTCCTGCATCTCCCCGCGGAACAGGTTGGAGAAAATGCCCATGCAGCCGAAGAAGAGGGAGCCGCGCAGGAAGAACAGCAGGAACATGCCGGCGAAGATCACGCTATCTTCGCCCACGGTGTGGCTGGTGGAATGGCGCTGCGATTCCACAAGCCAGTGCAGCAGTGAGATGAAGACGGGTCCGGCCGCCAGGCAATAGATCCACCAGCCGCGCCTGGAGAACGCCGTCCGCTTCAGCTCGAGACGCATCACGCCGGCCATCTGGCGCATCCACAGGCTGTTCATACGCTGCCCCCTTCGGCGCCGATCAGGTACTGGTAGACCGAGTTGACGTCGTCGTCGGCCGGCGCCACGGATTCCACCTCCAGTCCCGTCTCCAGGATCACGCGATTCAGCAGCAGGTAGAAGCTGTCGGCGTCCTTGGTGCGGAGCAAAAGGTTCCTGCCGTCGCCTTGAATGATGGCCTCGACGATGTGGTCCTGCTGGAACAGGCGCGCGGCCAGGACGCTCGGGCGGTCGCAGCGGACCAGGATCTGCATGGGCTGGTCCTTCACCTCGCTGCGGACGCCTTGAATCTGTCCTTCGGCCACGACGTAGCCTTGGCTGAGCAGGATCACCTGGTCGGAGATGCGGTCCACTTCGTGCAGAATGTGGCTCGATACGATGACGTGGCGTCCCTGCGCGCCCCATTGCTGGAAGAGGGCGATGGCCTCGGCGCGCGCCATGGGGTCGAGACCGTTCAGGGGCTCGTCGAGCACGATGACTTTCGGATCGTGGGCGATGGCCTGCGCCAGCTTCACGCGCTGACGCATGCCTTTGCTATACGCGCCAACATGGCGGTCGGCGGCGCCGGTCAGGCCGACCATTTCGAGCGCAGCGCGGGTGCGCTCATCGCACTCCGCGTGGCTCATGCCGTGAACCGCGAGGTACGAATAGATGAACTTGTAGCCGGTCAGGCCCTTGGGAAACGCATCGAACTGGGCGCAGTAGCCGAGGATCTTGCAAAGCCGCTCGGGATTGCCGGGGGATATTCCAAGGACCTCGATCTTGCCGTCGGTTGGCTGGAGCAGGCCGGACATCAGGTTCATGAGCGTGGTTTTGCCCGAACCGTTGGGGCCGACCAGGCTGGTGACGCCCGGCGGGATGGAGAGGCTGACGCGGTTGACGCCGAGGACCTCACCGTAGAAGCGGGAGACGTTGTCGAAGGCGATGAGGGTGGGGGTCACGGGAGGGCCTGCGCTCATCGCACCACCTCGGCGCCGCGGATCTTGTGGGCCAGCATATAGAGGCAGGCCAGCACGATCACGGTCAATCCAACCCAGCAATACCAGAGGGGGACCTCTTCGCCGATGGGCGAGCGGAAGAAGACCGCGCCGTTGGTGGTCTTGTTGGCGCCCTCGAAAAGCTGCACCCAGATGGATCCCACCAGGTAGCTGATGCTGGCCAGATTGCCCCAGTGCGTGCGCTCGACGGCGTTGATGGTGGCGCCGAAAGCGGAGGTGACGAAGAACAGGACGAACATCAGGGCGCCGGCGGCGGGCTTCCACTTCACCCAGGCCGATAGCGCCAGAGCCAGCAGCGAAAGCAGCAGAATCCAGACCCACGAGCCGAAGAAAATCCCGGAGGCGATGCGCGCGTTATCGGTCATCCAGCTCCAGCCCTCCAGGTAACCTTGCAGTAGAAACAGGAGGAGGCCGGGAATCCAGGTCATCAGCGACATGAGGACCACCAGGATGGACATTTTGCCGAGCACGTATTCCAGGCGCGAAAACGGCCGCGCGAGATACAGCGAAAGCCCGTTATTCGCCAGGTCCGGCGAGACCTGGCCCGGGCCGACGAACGCAGCCATGAACAGCGCCATGACGCTCTGCCAGCCGAGCAGCGACAGGAAAAACGTCACGTTGATGGAGATCATCCCGCGCGCGTTCTGCACGTTGAGCAATTGCAGTGCGCTGGCATTGTGCTGCACGTAGATGATGAGGGCGCAAATCAAGGGGTAAATTAACGTCGCGATGAAAAACGTGTTGAGGAACTTCGAGCGGTGCAAATCTTCGAAGGCGTAGCGCGGGATCACCAGGAGCCGCGCGAACGGCCCGGTCAAACGGCCGTCGTATGGCCGGTAGGTCTTCTTATAAACCGCCATTGGAGGCCTCCATGGCTTTGAGGAAAATGTCCTCCAGGGAATCGCGTTTATGATTGAGGCGGCGCACCTGCACGTTCTGGGCGGCGGCGATCTGGTAGATCTGGCGCACTTCGAGGCCGTCGGGCAGGACCAGTTTGATGCGCCCCTGCGCGCCGGGCGCGGTTTCGCAGCCCTGCCGCTCCAGGGCGGCCACGAAATCGCCATTGTTTTCGCCGCGCGTTTCAATCTCCAGGAAGCGGCGGTTGGCGCGGCGCTCCTCCTCCAGGTTGCAGAAGGCGGCGATGTTGCCGTCTTTCAGGATGAGAACCTCGTCGCAGCACTCCTCCACGTCGCGCAGCAGGTGCGAGGAGAGAATCAGGCGGAGGTCGCCGCGGTCGCGGATTTCCTGAATCAGTTGAATCATGCGCGAGCGGGCGGGCGGATCGAGGCCGTTGGTCGGCTCGTCCAGGAACAACAGCTTGGGTCCGTGGGCGATGGCCTGCGCAAGCTTGGCGGATTGCTTCATGCCTAGCGAATAGGTCCCCAGCGCGCGGTAGCGGACTTCGCCCAGGCCGACGTAGAAAAACGCTTCGTGGGCGCGCTCGATGGCATGTTCGCGCGGCAGGCCGGCCAGCTCCGCCATCAGCCGGACGAAGCGCACGCCGCTCATGCCGGCGATGAAGGCGTCGTTCTCAGGCATGTAGCCGATCAGGCCGCGCACTTCGCGCGCATGCGTGCGTACGTCGCGCCCGAAGACCCGCGCCGTCCCCGCGGAAGGCGGATAGAAGCCGAGCAGCGTGCTGAGGAGCGTGGATTTGCCGGCGCCGTTCGGTCCCAGCAGGCCGATGGAACGCCCGGTGAGGGTCGCCTTCAGTTTCTTGAGGATGGGGCGGCCACCGAAGCACACCTCCAGTCCATCCAGTTCGATGACCGGTTCCATTCTTCTATCTAAACGCACTTTCCCGTGCGCGTGTTCCTTGCAGTTGGAGGACGGGCATCGCCTGGCCGGCGATTCCCAACAGGCTGCCGCTCATAAGCTGCGCCATGCTGAGTCCCAGTGTGTTCCCGGCGCCCGCTATGGTAATTCGATCCGGTTCGCCGTAGGCTGCAATGAAAGTCGGCTTTGGATTGGAGAGGTTCGGAAGTGCATTTCCCCGTCCCGCGGCGCCCGGAGGCGTCAGCGAGCTGAGCAGGCCGGCGATGGGAGCGAGCGTCGTGCCCAGGTTCTGGTAGAACACGGCCGAGAAATTCGCGTAGGAATCGCGCGGCATCATGGACATGAATTTGGTGGACCGGGCGATGGAAGTCCGCGTTACCTTGGCTTGCAATGCCTGGTTCAAAACGGCGCGCGAGGGTCCGGCCACAAGGTAGCCGTCGTCGAACGTGTAACTCGCCTGGGTCAATGGGTTGCCGTCGGACGTCCCGATGGTGTAAAACGTGCGGCCGTCGGCGGTTTCCGTCAGGTTGCGCCACGGCTTTCCGCCGGACTTGACGGCGGCCTGGCTGCACGACTCCACCACCTTCGCAAGCGTCGCCTGCAGGCGAACCGGGTCGTAGACTTCGGCGACGAGCTTCCATGAAGGCGTCGGGAGGACCGGGCCATCGAGCGCCAGGGCGAATTCACCGCCCAAGCTGTCCGTCAGGTCCTTGCGCACGTCGATGCCGGTTTGCCGGTCGACCTGGGCGAGGGTCCGGTCGGCGCCCGCCTGCGAGCGCTGCTCGAGCGCCAGCGGCTGATCCACAATGGCCGAGGGATCCTTCACCACGAAAGCCAGCAGCAAGGTTGCATCGGCGGTGATATAGTCGAGCGATCCCATGGGAGCGGGCGCGGACAACCATGCGGCGATGCCCGTGCGCGGTCCGTTGAAGCCGATGGTGGAGCGGGTGGCGGTCTGCCCGCTGATCTGCCGGTCCTGGCCCATGAAGTAGCGCGCGCCCTGGATTGGCTGGCCGAGGCGTCCGAGATCGGCGCACAGCGCGGCGCCTGCGCCCTCACTTTGCGCTTCGGCGAGACGGGCGTAACAGGGCGACGACTGGAAGGCTCCGCGCGGCTGGTCGAGGGTGAGCGCGAAAGCTTCCACAGCATCGCGCTGGGCGCCGAACACAGCCAGGCCGGGCCGTTCCTCGACCGCGACCGGCAGCCCCGCCTTCTTCAGGAAATCGCCGAGGCCCGGGCGTCGCGTGCTCGCCAGAAAAACCGGCTGCGGCTGCTTATCCGCCCCCTCGAAGACCACCAGGGCGGCCTGGTCCAGGTAATCGCCCGCGGCTTCGAGGCGGGCAAACAGGGGATCCACGCCGGCAGTCCGGCTGCCCAGCCACGTGCGCAATTGCGGGTTCTCTTCGGCGGCCTGGCGCAGCGAATCCTGCGCGTTCCGCATGGCATCCGCCGCGTTAGGCAGAATCGCGAACACCACGGTGGATGCGGGAGCGCGATCGAGCAGCGGGCTCACGCTTCCCGCCGCCGAAGAAACCGGCTTCGGGTTAAGGCGTGCGCCGTTGCGGCTCCAGGAGATATCGTACAGGATGGGAGCGCGCTCCAGACTCGATCCGCTTACGGACTGATCCCCCGGATTGAGCACCTTCTCCTGGTTATCCTGCGCCACATGCACGGCGCCCTGGATCACGGAAACCCGCGATCCCTTCACGCCGGCGTTGACGCTGAACACCGTCCCGGTGACGGCCACGCGGCAATCGGCAGTGGCCACATAAAGATGCCCCGAGCGCCGCTTAGCAGCTTGCACGATGATGCTGCCGCGGTCCAGGTGGACCGTAATATCCTTCCCGCTTTGCGAACTCGACAGATCGGAGCGCTCGCGCAGCTCTACCGTCGAGCCGTCCCACAGTTGGAGGGTTGCGTCGGAATCCTTAGCGGTGCGGATCTCCGCGCCGCCGGGCAGATCCTGGCCGGCGATCAGGGGCCGTATGCCCGCGCCGGAAATCTCAAACAGGGAACCGTTCACCGCCTGCACGTAAGCCCGGCCGGAGCGCGCGCCGGATCGATCCACGGCGAACCAGATGGAGACGCCGGCCGCGGCCACCACCACGGCCGCCGCAGCCCAGCGAGCCGCGTAATAGCGGCGCGGCGCGGCTGCCGGACGCGTATGGAACGGCGTAACCTTGCCTTCGAAAACTCTGCGGCAGGCTACGCACTGGTGAAGATGGTCCTTCAGCAGGAGCGCCCGCGCATCCGTCAGCCGGCCTGCGCGGTAATCGGGGATGAGCGCCTGGAAATCGGCGCAGGAGCGGATATGCGGAGCCGGTTCCGGAACGGCAACCGGACCGGCGCACTCCGCCGCTTCCGCAAGGCGCGCCCAAACCCTGGCGGCGGCGGCTTCCACCACCGCGGCGTCTACGGGTTCGTCGCAAATCTCGGCCACGGCTCGCTCCAGTGCGGGATCCATGGGATTCATTTCGGGGGTCATGCTTCGCCTCCCACGTAGGAACGATAATCCTGCTGCAACCGGTCGCGGGTGCGCGACAGGGTCACCGCCACCGTACCCGGCGTGGTGTTGAGCAGGCGAGCGATCTCGGGATTTTCCTTTCCTTCGAAGAACCGCAGGACGAACATTTGGGCAATGCGCGGGTTCAACCGCGCCAGCGCGCCGCGCAGCCATTCCCGGATTTCGGTGGAATTTTGCACACGCTCCGGACCGCGATGGGACGATTCGGCGAGCACCGGCTCCAATTCGTCGAGCGGCACGTTGCGGATATTCTGCCGCGCGCGCACCATATCGAGCGCTGCGTTGACGGCCGCGCGGTGCAGGAAGCTCGGCATATTGTCGACCGGAACCGCGCCGGAATCGCGCTTGAGCATTCTGAGAAACACCGTCTGGAGCACGTCTTCCGCGTCGGTGGCATTGCCGGTAATGCGGTACGCCGCCCGGAACACCATGGCGTGATTGTCGCGGAAGACCTGTTCCAGGTCTGTGACGAGCTGGTTGGCCGGCTCCATAGATTCAGCGGCTAGCGCTTTCATCCTATCAGGCTCTTCCAGTTAAAGGACGAGCGAAGGCGGTAGGTATTAGCGTGTACCAGAACTTTGACGCGGAGACGCAGAGACGCGGAGGTCCCCTCTGTTCGCCGCCCAACCGTTTGAGACTTTCTCCGCGTCTCCGCGTCTCCGCGTCAAGGTTTTACCGCCTCACGATGGCTGCGCCCGACGGGCCTGCCGGAGCGGAGGCGGCGGCGCTAGGCGGAACGGCCGGGATGGGATCCGGCTCGCGGCCGACCACGCCCTTCTTCGCGTCATCGATGCTGACATTGTAGGCGTCGAGGACCCGCCCCATGGCGTTATCCAGGTTCAGGCGCGCGTGGATGTAAGTGTTGAGGGCGGTCACCTCACTCAATTCGCGCGCGACGGTGGTCTGCTGCACCGTCACCACGTCGAGAATGGTCGCGGTGCCCAGTTCATACTTGCGCCGAGTGGCGGTTTGCGTCTGTTCCTGGAGCCGGCGAGATTCAACGGCCAGCTCATAGGCGCCGCGGGCCTCCGTCAGGGCGGTCTGGTTGTTGATCACATTGAGCTTGGTGGTGTTGTGAAGCTGCTTATCCTGAATTTGCGCCTGGCGGTACTGCAATTCCTGGGTGATCAAATCCGCCTGAGCGGAGCGGTTCCGGATGGGGACTGTCAAGGCGAAGCTGGCGCTGTAGTTGGGGAATTTGCGCGAAAACAACTGATCGAGCACCGTGCCATAGCCGCCTAGGAAGAGGGCGTTGGGAGGCAACGATCCGTTCAAACTGTTCATCTGGCCCGCCAAACCTGTGTTGGACGCGGCCAGGCTGACGCTCAGCGTGGGCAGCAGGGCGTCCTTCACGCCAGTCATGCCGATGCGCGTGTCTTCCAGGCCGATGGCGTTTTGTTCCAGGTCGGGACGTTTGGCAAAAGCGTCGGCAATCAATTCCTGAATCGGCCGGACGGCATCCTGCGCGGGGATTTCGAAGTGGTCGGTGGGCACGATGCGAGCGCCGACGATGGCCATATTGTCCAGCCCGTTGCGCGTCAACACGCCCTTCAGGATGGTCTCCTGCTGGAGCACCACGGATTCCGCGGTCCGTACATCCTGCTGCGCGCCCTTCATCTCGGCTTCCGCCGCGATGATGTCGATGGGGGCGATGGCGCCCAGATCCGCCCGCCGCTTGTTGTCTTCGTAGAGCGTGGTATCCAGGTCCAGGGTCTTTTGCCGCACCTTTAGGACGTCGTTATCGTTCACCAGGTCCCAGTAAAGGCCCACCACGTTGCCCACGGTCGCGATGATCTGGTTCTCGAAAGTGAGATCGGAGATGCGCACCTGGTTCTTGGCGATGCGGATCTCGCGGTTGTTAATGGAGGGCCGGAAGCCTCTCAACAGGTTCTGGGTAACCGAAAGCGACAACGAGGAGTTGGTTGACGGGTTCAGGTTGTTATTAGGAGAATTCTGCCAATAGCCCAGGATGTCGCTCTTCCCTAGCGTAACGGTAGTGCCCTCGATGAACGCTTCCTGAACGCCATAGGTCCAGGTCTGCATGTTGGTGATCAGATAGTTCGTGCCCGTGACGAAGGTGCTGGTCAGCGGCTGGGTTGAGTGGGAGGCGCCGCCCGACACGAAAAACGCCGGATCGAGGGCCGGAATCGCCGAACCGGCCAACTGCACGTTCAATCCGCTCAGCACGCCCGACTGCGTGCCCGAGGCGCTGCTGCTGGTTCCGCCGGTGCCGAACCCGTTGGCGCCCGCCAGCACGCCGCTCGATGCGGAGGACGGCCCACTGGAAACGCTGTTGGAGACATTCGTCAGGATTTGGCCGGCGCTGGCGCGCAGCAGGTTGGCATAGGCCTGGGGAAGGTTGAATCGGGCGTTTTCGATATCCAGGTTGTTCTCGAGAGCCAAGGCGATGGCATCGCGCAGGGAGAGATAGACATTGCCGGCCCGCATCAAACGGTCCATCCTGGGCGAATCGGCCCACGTGACGTTGCGGACGGAGCGCGGCAGGTAGTTCCGCGAAAACCATGAAAACATGGGGCGCTCGTAGCCGGCCATCTCCGGCGTCTGGTAGGTAATCGGCCCGGGCGTGACCTGCGGGATGGTGGGCATCTGAGCGCCGCCGTTCCAGGGCATTTGCATTTGCCCGAATGCGGGGAAAACCATGAGGACGCACAGCGCAATGGCTGCGAAGGGTCTGACGATATACATAAGCGGATAGAACCTCGAATGCCTATTATCGCCGCACGACGGTAGCCGACGCACGCGCGGGTGGCAACTCTTCCTTCCGATATACGCGGAAACCGGCGCCCGGGTTCGGGAATTGTCGCGCCGGCCACCAATAATGATTGACGGCGGAAACAGCCCGCCATTAGCTCTACCTCTCTTACGTTCGCCGCCCGGCCGGAGCTAGACTAGTCCATAGGGGTATGCGCGGGCGTTTCCTTTTCGTGCTGGTTCTGGCGTTCACCGCCTGGGCGGCGAACGTCAAGCTTTATCTGAAGGACGGCGGCTATCAACTGGTGCGGGAATACCAGGTCCAGGCCGACCGCGTGCACTTCTACAGCGTCGAGCGCAGCGAGTGGGAGGATGTGCCGCTCGATATGGTGGATTTGAAACGCACCGAGGCCGAATCCGCCACCCGGCAGGCCGAACTGGAAAAGGAGGCCAAGCTGGTTACCGAAGAGAAGCAGGCCCAGCGCCAGCTCCTCGATGAAGCGGAGCGCATCCCGCGGGACCCCGGGGTTTACTGGATGGACGGCGCCCAGGCCAAAGAGATCAAACAGGCCGATACCAAGAAACGAACGGAGCCGGTTGGCCGCTCGATTTTGAGACACCTGTCACCCTTGCCGCCGGAGACCACCAAGACAGCCACCCTGGAAGTGGACGGACTGCATTCCGAGAACGTTTTCGCCAACCAGGAGCAGGAGTTCTACATCCAGCTTTCCGAGACCGAGCCTTTCGGAATCGCCCGCCTCAGGACAAAGGGGACGGCGCGCGTCGCCGAGACCATCAGCTACATGATGGACGAGGCGGACGAGGAATTCGAACTGGTCCCTACCCTGCAGCTCGAATTGATGGACGGGCTGTTCAAGATCTGGCCCAAAGAGCCTTTGCCCGCCGGCGAATACGCCGTGGTGCAATACACCCAGGGCAAAGTCGATATGCGGGTCTGGGATTTCGCCGTAAAGGGAAAATAACCGGCCGGGGAAATGCCTCTTGACATCCGCGCGGCTTATCGCTACATTTTGTAGCGTGACAATGTTTAGCGCACGGAAGCCCCGCAAGGCCCTCAGCGAGCTGGAGCACCTGTTCATGGGAGTTCTCTGGAATCGCCGCTCGGCGACCGCCGAAGACGTCCGCGAGGCGCTGGCCGGGCGGCACCCGATGAAGGAGTCGACCGTGCGCACCATCCTGAAGCGTCTGGAAGAGAAGGGCTACGCGACGCACGGCGTGGAAGGGCGAACCAACGTCTACAAGGGGGTTGACGCGCCGCAGAACGTGGCGGCGGGGGCGATCCGGCAGATCATCGACCGGTTCTGCGGCGGCTCGGTGGAGCAGTTGCTGGTGGGGATGGTCGATAACGACGTGGTGGACGAGCGCGACTTGCAGCGGCTTGCGAAGCGCATCGCCGGGCGGAAAAAGGGCGGCGGGGAGGCATGAAATGGAACTCCTGTATTATCTGGCTGACGTAACGGCGCGCTCGCTGTGCCTGGCGGCGCTCGCCCTGTTGGGGGTGTGGCTGTTTCGCGTGAAGACGGCCGCGGCCCGGCACGCCGCACTGACGGTGGTATCGGGCGGCATGTTGCTCTTAGCGGCGCTCACGCCAACGCTGCCGTCCATTCCGCTGCGCGTGCTCCGCGCGGAGCGGGCGGCGCCGGTCTCTCCCGCGCCGAATTTCCAATTCGAAGCGCCCTCTCCGCTGACGCCTTTGGCGGTTCAGCCCGCCGCGAGGCAGCCGGCTCGCCCTCGACGGCTGCCGCACTTCGCATGGCCGGCGGTTGCGTCCGCCGTTTATTTCGCCGTCGCCCTGGTCCTGCTGCTGCGGCTGGCATACGGCTATCTCTTCACACGCCGCCTGGTCAGCGCCAGCCGCCGCGAAGGAGAGGTTTATGAATCGGGATGGATTTCCGTGCCGATGACCGTGGGTTGGCTGCGTCCGAAGATCCTGCTGCCGGCCGTTTGGAAGGAATGGGACGCGGCGAAGCTTGCGGCGGTGCTCGCGCACGAGCGGACGCACATACGCCGCGCGGACTGGGCCATTGCGGCGCTGGCGGCGCTCAACCGCTCGGTCTTCTGGTTCAACCCGCTGGCCTGGTGGATGGAGCGCAGGTTGGCCCTGCTTGCCGAGCAGGCTTGCGACGATGCGGCGCTGCTTGAAACCGGCGCTCGCGAACCCTACGCGGAAGCCTTATTGGATATGGCAGCGGCCGTGCGGACCGGCCATGGCCGTATGGTGTGGGAGGCGATGGCCATGGCAAGAACGGCGGAAGTGCGCAAGAGAATCGAGCGGATTCTGGACGAGACCCGGCAGATTCCGCTTGGATTGACGCGCAGGCGATGGGCGGCCCTCGTCGCGTGCAGTCTGCCGCTGCTGTACTTAGCTTCGGTGACGCAATTGGCCCCCGCGCAGAACGTTCGCCCAGCGCTGCACGCGGACTTTGCGGCGCCGGTGCAAGCGTCGAAGCAAGCCGTGCCGGTGGAGATCGCGCAGACTGCGCAGGCCGCCCCCGCAGCGCCGGCCGGGCAAACCGCCATCGCCCCGGCCAGTCCGGGCGAGATCAAGTACAAAGACAAGCGCCTGCTGGTGCTGTACCTCGACGTCGAGGGTACGTCCGCCGACTACCAGATCCGCGCGCAGAACGCCGCGCAGACGTTCCTCAACGCCCAGGTGACCGCTGACGACTTAGTGGCCGTCATGACTTACACCGGCGAGCTGAAGGTTCTTCAGGATTTCACGGCGGATCGGGATCGGTTGTCCCGGACCCTCCGGTCTCTGCCTGTGCACACCAGCTCCAACGACGACACGCAGTGGGCGCAGAATAATCAGTTCAAGGACCGCCCGCTGGCTTCGCTCGAATCCGCCGTCAAGATGCTCGGCAACCTGCCTGGAAAGAAGGCGTTGGTCTACTTCGGCGGCGGCGTGCCGCGCGCCGGAACCCGGGACAGCGCGCAATTGCAGGCCACCATCGACGCAGCCCTGCAAGCCAACGTCTCCTTCTATCCGGTCGATGTCGACGGCCCGGCGGGGACTGCCGTCTTCCAGTCGGTGGTTACGGCGAGCGCGCAGGCGACGATGCAGGAAGCGCCCGATCTCTTCCAGAGCGCCACTTCTCTACCCCGTCTGCAACGCAAGGTGGAGCCGGAGTATCCGTTGGAAGTCCGTGCGCGGGGGGTTCAGGGAACCGTATTAGTGGCCGTCACGGTCGGCGTTGACGGCGTCCCTAAGGATATCCGCATCGCGCAATCGCTCGACCCCGGCCTGGATGCCGCGGCGCTCGCGGCAGCGGCCCAATGGCAATTCCAGCCGGCCCGCCAGAATGGCCAGCCGGTGGAGGCTCCGGCCACTTTGCAGTTCATCTTCCGGCTTCAATAGGCTGCGCCAAAGGAATCGCCGTGAATCGTTTCGCACGAACCCTGTTCTTAGCCGCGCCGGTTGTCGCCGGCTTGATGGCCGCGCCGGTGTTTGACGTCGCTTCCATCAAGCGCAGCGCTGCCTGCGGGGATGCGGGCAGGAGTAGTGGCCAGAGCGTCAGCTCCGATCCCGGACGGTTGGACCTGCGATGCCTCACCGGCATGGATCTCATCCGCATGGCGTACATCCAATACGCCGGCGGCAAACGCAGGCCCCCCGGCGGACGCCAGACGCCCATCTCGGGAGGGCCTGCGTGGATCGATTCCGAGCGCTTTGATGTCAGCGCGAAAGCGGCGGGCCCGCAAAGCCCGGAAACCATGCGCGGTCCCATGCTCCAGGCGCTCCTCGAGGACCGGCTTCTCCTAGAGGTCCATCACGCCGCCAAAGAGGTCGCGGTCTATGATCTGACCGTCGCCAAGGGCGGTCCCAAGCTTCAAACCGCGCAGCCCGGAAAGTGCTTCTCACCCGATCTTCCGCGGTCCGATAGGCCTGCCGGTCTCCATCCCTGCGGCGTCTTTACCCGATCCATAACGAATGACGGGTCCTACATGTACGGCACGACCCTCTCGAACTTCTGCGCCCAGATCTCGCTGCTGTTGGACCGGGACGTCATCGACAAGACCGGGATCGCGGGCGCTTTCGATATCCACGTGGAGACGCCGCCTCCCGATGCCGCTCTCGCGGACGCTGCCGGGACTGCGCCTTCCCCGGCAGACATGAGCGACCTGATCTTTGCTGCCGTGCGAAGCGTCGGGCTAAGAATGGAACCGGCCAAGGGGAGCGGCGATTTCCTGGTTATCGATCGCGTGGAGAGGCCGGCGCCGAACTGACGCGCCACATCCGGTCCGCAATTACAGCCCAGCCGGCCCATACAAACAGCAGAGCCAGCAAGGGCGGCGAATACGGCAGCACAAAGGGGAACGCATTGAACCCGGCGTGGAAAAGGGACGTGACCAGAACGGACCCGCCCGAACGGTTGTAGAACCAGGTCAGCAGGATGGAGATGGCGATGAAGAACACCACGCGGACTTCCACGTAGTATGCCAGCGAGCGCCCCACGCTGCCCGTAAAATCGAGCGGAGCGTGCCATAACGCCCACGGCAACCAGACCAGCAGGCTCGCCGTCAGCGGCGAATGCTTCCGCTGAAAACTTGGCAGCAGCCATCCCCTCCAGCCTGGCTCTTCCAGCATTCCCGCGAACAGGAACTGCTTCACGAAGAGCGCTGCCGCCAGCGCCGCCACCGCGCCCGCCGGGAACCGCCGCCGCCCAGGACCGCCGCGACGCTTGCGCAGCTCCATCACGGCCGCCGCAATCGCCGGACCGGCCGAGCCCAACAAGAGCATGTTGTCCGACACCTTCGCGCGGATACCAATCGACCACGGAATCCAGGAAGCGGCGAACGCGATCGCGAGATAGATGCCGATCTCACGCGCATTCGAGTCGCGCGTTACGGGTTTTGGCAGGCATCCTCCTAATGGACAGCCGCGCGTTTACTTATGACAGTGCCGCACGGGCGCGATCGCCAGCAGCACGGAGCCATAAAAGATCGCCGAGGCAACAATCGCCAGCGTCACGGGCGCGGCTCGCGCCAGCCAATACGGCAGCGCGATGCCACCGAAGTCGCGCGCCACCGCCATCCAGGCGCGCGCCACACCGCGCCACGACCCGCGCCGCCACGCATCTTCCAGACTCTCCGAAAAAACGCCGGCCATCTCCTCGCCGTATTCCGCGCGCAACTCCGGCGGATACCACCGCAGAATCCAGGCGTATGCCGATTCGCTGGCGGAGATCGCGTGATTCACCGCCCCTCCTGTTCCGCCGCGCGAAGCCGGCTAAGCCGTACCTGCCGCACCACTCCATTCATTCTCTCTACCTCCGCCTCGAAGGCCCGCCGGCCCAGAGCCGTCAGGCGGTAAAATCGCCTCCGCCGCTCCAGTTCCTCGGGGCGTTTCCATTGGGTCGTCTCCTCGATCAGGCTGAGGTTCACCAGGCGCTGAATCGTCGAATACAAAGTCCCCGGCCCCATCGAGACGGCGCCCCCTGACAACGCGCCGGCCGCCTGCATGATGGCGTATCCGTGCTGCTCCTCGCCCGCCAGCGCGAACAGCGTATAAAACACCGCCGGCGTCATGGGAATCAAGGCGCGAACCTCATCCGGAAGCTCCAATTCGGGCCTCTTCATATAACAGTGATAGATATATCAGTAGCGGATATGTGCTGTCAAGCCCGGTGGGGCGGACCTCCTGGTCTGCCTTCTTCGGTTCCGGCTCTTGATACGTCAGCGGACCAGCTTCGGGAACGTTTGCAAGGCCGGGGCTTGCGCGGAGGGCGTGTATTCGAGAACCGCGCCTTGCTTGCGCAGCGTGGCCAGCAGCGCGGCCACATCGATAGCCTGCACCGGCTTGCCGCTCTCGATCGCCAGCCTCGCCGCCACGCCCGCGGCCTGTCCCAAAATCATGTACTGCGGCTCCATGCGGATTGAGGAATAGGCCACGTGGCTGGCCGAAAAAGCCACCGGGACCAGCAGATTGACGGCCTCCGCCCGCCTGGGCAGCATGACGCGGTAAGGGATCTGGTACGGTTGCACGCCCACCTGCATATCGCCCTCGTTGCGCACGTTGCCGTCCGGCCCCACGATGCGTTGCACGTTGTGCGAGTCGCTGTTATAAGACCCCATGCCGACCGCGTCCGGCTTCGTGCGCTCGGTTTGCAGATCCTTCTGGGACATGACGTATTCGCCCACCATGCGGCGCGCTTCGCGGATATACAACTGGTTCGGCCAGTTGTCCGTGTCGGTGAATTCGTCCTTGCACAGGCCCCAGCGGTTCATTTCCTGGCGGAGCGTCTCAGGGACCTGAGGGTCGTTGGCCAGGAAATAGAACAGCCCGGCCTGGTAGTCTTTGTGCGCCTGCCAGATGCGCGCCCGCTCGGTGTAGCTTGCGTCCGGATAGCCCCAACTGCCGCCCAGGTAGTCGGTGGAAAACGCGCCGTTGTTGTTGACGTCGGCCTTGCCATTCTCAATGCGGTCGATCTTCAGCAGCGAACTCAACTCCGGCGCGCGCCCCTCAGCCTGCACGCGGGCGCGGATCAGCCGGGCGAGCAATTGGTAGCGCGCCGCATCGTATCCGGCCGGCCTGGCGAACGGTACGCGATTCGCCGCCACGCCGCTAAAGCACATGCGGTAGTTGTACGACTGCACGGCCTTGTCGGCGGTCCCCGGCGGCGGAAGTTGGCGCGAGGAAATCTCGGGCAGCAGGTTGCCGGCGTCGTCACGGGCCGGCACATCCACCAGGAACTGGTGGTAGGGCGTTCGGTCGCGCACGCCGGCCAGCGATTCGTTGTACTGGGAAGCGCTCTCCCGCCCGAACGTGTAAGTCACCCCCGCCTGCGCCATCAGGTCGCCTTCATAACTGCTGTCGATGAAGACCTTGGCCGTGAACCGGTCGCCGCTCTCGGTAGCGATTCCTGTCACGCGGGCGCCCTCTTTCCGCACGCCGTCCTTTTCGCGCAGGCGCTGGTGTTCGAAGAGCGCGACGCCGGCCTCTTGCACCATCGAGCGGAAGATATCCTCGGCTACGTGCGGCTCGTGAACCCATGCGAGGTCCTGCCCGTAGAGCGGCATCTGGTAATGCCGGCCCACGCGATAGTAGAACTCCAGCGCGTATCCGCCGATGACCTCTTTCTTGCCGTAGTCGGTCCAGCCGAGGCCGCCCGAAACCATGCCGCCCAGATGGCCGCCCGGTTCGAGCAGCGCCGTCTTCAATCCTTCGCGCGCCGCTGCCACCGCCGCAACCGCGCCGCCTGCCGTGCCGCCGTAGACCACCACGTCGAAATCCCGAACCGCGCCCAGGGCTGAGGCCGCGGCCATCAACCAGAGCGCTGGTGTCCGCAGGCTCATGGCAGCGCCTCTTCGATCTTCCTCCGCACTTCGGCGGCGAGACGCGGGCTTTCACCGCCCGTAGAAATTGCCAGTTGCACGCCGCCGCGTTCGACGCGCGCCGGGACAAGGAAACCGCACTCCTCGGCGGAATCGGCAATGTTGGCGAAAATGCCCCTGCCTTTGGCGGCGATGCCGATGCGGTGATTGGTGAGGCGGTCGTTGGTTGCGGCGAAGACCAGCGCGGCCCCGGAGAGATCCGACGCCCGGAACCGGCGCGCCGTCAAGCGGACGGGCAGGGTTTCGAAATCCGCCTCCCACTCCGGCGCCACCACCGTCACGCGGGCGCCGGCTTCAATAAGGCCCCTGGTCTTGCGCAGGGCCACCTTCCCCGCCCCCACAACCAGCACGGGCCGGTCCTTCAAGTCGAGAAAAATGGGATAGTGCTTCAACCCAAAATGTAGCACGGGTGCGGGGCAGCCCCGGGGGCGAGCAGCCGGTGGCATGGGCTCCGACGCTGCTGGCTTGCATCGGCGTTGTCTCTCACGGGAGATGAACATCGCTCAGCCCGTCGGGAGGGCCTAATGGCGCCGGCCTCCTGATCTGCCTTCTTCGGGCTTTCGGCGCTGCCTTCCTGGAGTGAAGCGGCGCCGGGTTCATCATTTGATTTGGGCGGTCAGGACTTCGATGGCTTTCTCGATCTGGCGGTCGTGGCCGGCCAGGTAATCGGCGGGCGTGTTATCGGCGTAGACGTCGGGGGGGACGCCGTAATTTTCCATGTCCTTGCCGGAAGCGGTGAAGACGCCGGCGCCGGGGGTGCGGATGGTAGATCCGTCGAGCAGTCGGAAGGAACCGGTGCCGATCACGGCGCCATAGGTGGGCACGCCCACAATCTTGCCGAGGCCGAGGGTGCGGAAGCCGTCGGGGAACATTTCGGCGTCGCTCGCGGAGCGCTCGTTTTGGAGCACGGCCAGCGGGCCGAAGAAGGTCTGGCCGGGGCGCGGGGCGGGCAGGGAATCGCGGCCGGTGGTGGCCTGGTACTGCTTGCGCTGTACGAGGATGGCGAGCAGTTCCTGATCGATTCCACCGCCGCCGTTGAAGCGCTCATCGATAATGAGCGCCTTCTTGTCCTGGTTCTTGAGCAGGTCGCGCTGAAACTTATCGAGCGATGGCTGGTCCATGGCCTTGATGTGCAGGTAGCCGATCTGGCCGCCCGAGAGCTTATTGGCGCGCTCCTCGTTGCCCTCCACCCAGAGTTCGTACTGCAGGTCGCTCATCTGCGTGGAGGTTAGGGGATCGACCGTGAATTTCCAGGCGCCATCGGGGGTGGGGGTGGTGTTGACCAGGAATTCCAGCTTGCTGCCGGGGAGAATGTTGAAGACGCGCCAGTAATTGTCGGTAGTTTTCAGGTCGCGGCCATTGACGGAGAGGATGAAATTGCCCACGGCGAGCTTGATGTAATCGTGATCGGCGGGTCCTTTTTTGTAGATGTAGGAGACCTTGAAGTAGCCGCAGGGATCGGGGGCGAGGTCGAAGCCCGGATAGCGGGTTTGGGCGCGCTCGGGCGCGGGAGTCTGGCCGGGGAAGCCGCCGCCGCCGGAGATTCCGGTATGGGAGGCGTTCATCTCGCCGATCATTTCCATGATGACGTTCTGAAGCTCGTCGGTATCGGCGACGTGCTCGAGGAGCGGCTCGTAGCGGTCCTTGGCGGCGGCCCAATCGACGCCGTGCATTTTGGAATCGTAGAAGCGGTTCTTCATGACGTTCCAGGCTTCTTCGAAGACCTGTTTGCGTTCGGCGGCGAGATCGACTTCCATGCGGACGGTGAAATCGATGCGGCGCGGGGAGGGTCCGGCGGCCGCGGTTGCGCCTGTGGCGGCAGTTGGAGCGGCGGCGGCCGGAGCGCCACGTCCGCCGCGGCCCGCGCCGCCGGCAGATGGAGCAGCGGCGGTATCGGCGGGAGGCGCAGGGATGGAGAGATTGTAGATTCCGCCGCCGGACATGAAGTAAATGCCGCGGCTGTCGCGCGCCCATTGCGGCTCGGAAGCGCCGCCGAAGCCGCCGCGCCCGCGTCCTCCGCCGCCAGCGGCGCCGGCCGGGGCGGTGTTGAGGCGGGTGATGCGCGTGCCATCGTCGCCCATGGTGTAGAGAGCGGGCCCGCCACCGCCCGGCGCGCCCGCGCCGGCAGCGCCGGCAGCGGCGGATGCGGAGAACAGGTAGGTGCGGCTATCGGGCGAAGGATACACGGCCGAGACCTGCATGTTGGTGAGTTGCTTGATGCGGCGGTCCATGCCGTCCCAATCGATTCTCACCTCGGCCGGGGGCGCGGCGGCGTTCGAGGCTCCGCCACGGCCTCCACGGCCGGCGGCCGGCGTTTCCTGAGCGGAAGCAGCGGCCTGAGCCTCCGTATTGACGTCCTTGCCATCCTCGGGGTCCTTATCGATTTTGGTGAGGGCCACGCTGTAGAGCGACATGGTGGTGCGGTTCAAGGAAGCCATGGAGGGGGAGCCGAAGCCGGCCACGAAGAGGATCTTCTTGCCATCGGGCGTCCACCTGGCGCCGCGCGATAGCAGGAATTCGTCGGAGCTGACGGTGCGGGCGGGAGCGCTGCCGTCGAGCGGCTGGATGTAGACGTGCGAGCGCAGGAGCTTGTCTTCGGCCGAGTAGAGGAGCCACTTGCCGTCGGGCGAAACCTGCGGGCCGGAGATATTGCCGGCTTCGCTGGAGGCCAGCACCACAGTGGCGCCGGTGTCGATTTCGGTGCGATAGAGCTTGTTGCCGGCGCCGGTCCAGAGCAGGTACTTGGAAGACAGCGGGTCCCAGGTGAGGGAGGTCTTTTCGCCATCGCCGTCGGTGAGCTTCTTGACGGTCTTGCCGAGCTCGTCGGAAATGTAAATCTCCTGGCAGCCGGTGCGGTCGGAGACGAAGGCGATCCACTTGCCATCGGGCGACCAGCGCGGGTTCTCCTCTTTCCAGGGCGTCTCGGTGACGCGCTGCGGCTCGCCGCGATCGGTGGCGATGGTGAAGATTTCGCCGTGTTCCTCAATGGCGGCGCGCTTGTTGGTGGGCGAGATGCTGAAGCCTTCGGCTTCGTTGACGAAGGTGACGATCTGGGTTTCGTCGTCCTTTACGTCGGACTTCACGTCGATTTTGATTTCGGAGCTCTTGCCGCTGGCGACGTCGAGTTTCCACAGGCCGAAGTTGTCCTCGTAGACGATTACCTTGCCGTCGGCGGAGATGGAGGGGAAGTAGAGGTTGCCGTCGGTGTGGCGGGTGACCTGGACGGGCTTGCCGCCCTTTTCGGAGATCTTCCAGATGTTGTTGACGCTCTTCATGACCTCGGGGCCGCCGTAGACGATGGACTTTTCGTTGGGCATCTGATCCGCGACGTAGTAGATGAAGCCGTCGCGGCCGTACATGGGCCAGAGATAGTTGCCCTTGTAATCGGGGTCGCCGAGCTGGGTGAATTTCGAAGCGGCGACGTCCATGAGCCACAGGTCGACGGCGTAGCTGCCGCGATAATGCTTGCGGGACCAGACGCCCGGATGGCGGGTGAAGGCAAGCTTGGATCCGTCGGCGGAATAGCTGGCCCAGGAGCCCCAATCGAGGTCGATGGGCTGCTCCGTTCCGCCGTCCACCGAGACGGTCCAGAGGGTTCGGGTGCCGGGGAAGGCGCCGTTGCCACGGGCGGAGGTGAAGACGATGCGCTTGCCGTCGGGGGTCCAGCCGACCACATCGTCGGCAGCGTTATGGAAGGTGAGTTGGCGCGGTTTGCCACCGGTGGCGGGGACCACGAAGACGTCGTCGTTCCCCTCGCGGTTGGAAGAGAAGGCGATCATGGAACCGTCCGGGGAGAAGCGCGGGTAGATGTCGCGAGCCTTGTGGTCGGTAATGCGCTGCACTTCCGACCCGTTTTCGTTGGCGACCCAGATATCGCCGAGGTAGCTGAAGGCCACTTTGCCCTTCGAATAGGAGGGATGGCGCAGCAGTTTGACCTGGCTTTGCGCCAGCGCGGGCAGAAGGAGGAACGCGACGATCGAGAGCTTTCGAAGCACGGGGACTCCTTGGAAAGCAGGATAACCGAATATTAATCGCTGGCAAGGCGGCAAGCAAGCCGAAGAAGGCCGAAGAAGACAGGCCAGGAGGCCCGTCCTACCCGGATTTCGTAACTTTAAGACCCTGCATATAGATATTTTCCTTGACGGCACACTACATCTTGGGGCACTATTACGAATGCGAGTCCTCGAAAAGGGGACCGGGAGGGTGTCGTGAACCAGCTCTCATCCAGCGCCAGTGAGAAAATGGAATCAGTGAAGCAAAGAAACGAGATCAAGACAGGGGCGGGGGTATCGTTCCCGCGCTATTTTACGGCCCGGCTTGAAGCCGGCAAGACTCCGTACGACGAAATCCGTTGGGAAACGCGAACGGCATCCATCGGCAACGACAAGGGCGCGGTGATCTTCGAACAGCGCGACGTGGAAGTTCCGATGGACTGGTCGCAAACGGCCACTAACATTGTGGCCAGCAAGTACTTCCACGGGAAACTGGGCTCGCCGGACCGCGAAACTGGGGTCTCGCAACTGGTGCAGCGGGTGGTGGACAGCATCGCCGGGTGGGGGTTGAAGGACGGCTATTTCAAGACCGACCAGGACGGGGAGAACTTCCGGATGGAGTTGGCGCACCTGATGCTGACGCAGAAGGCGTGCTTCAACTCACCGGTGTGGTTCAACGTGGGCGTGCCGGAAGCGCGCGGGTACGGCTGGGTTTACGACCAGGAGAAGGGGCGGATTGGCAAGTTGGAGGCTGGGGTAGTGCGGCCGCAGTGTTCGGCGTGTTTTATCGTCTCCGTGAAGGACTCGCTCGAATCGATTCTGGACTTGGCGAAGACTGAGGGCATGCTGTTCAAGTGGGGGTCCGGAACGGGCACGAATCTCTCGGCTTTGCGCGAGGAGAACGCGATCCTTTCGGGCGGCGGGAAGGCATCCGGACCGCTATCGTTCATGAAGGGCTTCGATGCGTTCGCGGGCGTAATTAAGTCCGGCGGCAAGACGCGGCGAGCCGCTAAGATGGTGATTCTAAACGCCGATCACCCGGATGTGGAGAAGTTCATTGCGTGCAAGGCCAAGGAAGAGAAGAAGGCCTACGCGCTGGTGGAAGCGGGCTACGATTCGTCAATTGACGGCGAAGCTTACAGCTCCATCTTTTTCCAGAACGCCAACAACTCGGTGCGCGCCACCGACGATTTCATGGAAGCCGCCATGACGGACGGCGAGTGGTGGACGCGTTCGGTTTCGACCGGCCAGCCGGTGAAGCGGTGCAAGGCGCGCGACATGGTGCGGCAGATTGCCGAAGCCACGCACCAGTGCGGCGACCCCGGCATGCAGTTCGACACCACGGTGAACCGCTGGAATCCGTGCAAGAACACGGCGCGGATCAACGCTTCGAACCCCTGTTCGGAGTATATGTTCGTGGACGATTCGGCCTGCAACCTCTCCTCCCTGAACCTGATGAAGTTCGTGGGGCCGGACGGGCAGTTCGACGTGGAAGCGTTCCGCCACGCGGTGGACACCATGATTGTGGCGCAGGAGATTATCGTCGATAACGCCAGCTACCCGACCGAGAAGATCGCCGGGAACTCACACGACTTCAGGCCGCTGGGACTGGGCTACGCCAACCTGGGCGCGCTGCTGATGTCGATGGGCGTGCCGTACGATAGCGACCAGGGGCGCGACACCGCCGCCGCGATCACGGCCATTATGTGCGGGCAGGCGTATCTGACGAGCTCGCGGATCGCCGAAGCGACGGGGCCGTTCCCAGGCTATGCAGCCAACCAACAGCCGTTCCTCGAAGTGATCCGCATGCACCGGGATGCAGCCAAACGCATCGACCGGCACCATGTTGCGGCGGCGCTTTACCAGGGCGCGCAGGAGTGTTGGGACGAAGCCTACGAATCCGGCGCGCGGGCCGGATACCGCAATGCGCAGGTCACGGTGATCGCGCCCACCGGCACGATCGGCTTCATGATGGATTGCGATACCACCGGCATTGAGCCCGAACTGGCCCTAGTCAAGTTCAAGAAACTGGTGGGCGGCGGCGTGATCAAGCTGGTGAATAACATTGTGCCGCAGGCGCTGATCAAGCTGGGCTACAAGCCGGAACAGGCGGAGAAGATTGTCAGCCACATCGATTCCACGGCGACAATTGAGGGCGCGCCGGAGTTAAAGCCTGAGCACCTGGCGGTGTTCGATTGCAGCTTCAAGCCGCACAACGGCACGCGCTCGATTCACTATATGGGCCATGTGAAGATGATGGCGGCGGTGCAGCCGTTCATCTCCGGGGCGATCTCCAAGACCATCAACATGCCCGAAGAATCGACCGTGGCGGAGATTCAGAACGCGTACATCGAGAGCTGGAAGCTGGGGCTGAAGTCGGTGGCGATTTACCGCGACAACTCGAAGAGTGCGCAGCCGCTCAACTCGTCGGCGGGCAAGAGCGAGAAGGCGGCCGCGCCCGCTCCGGCGCCGGTGGAAAAGGTGGTCTACCGGCCGGTGCGCCGCAAGTTGCCCGACGAGCGCCGCTCCATCACGCATAAGTTCTCTATCGGCGGACACGAAGGATACATTACAGTCGGCATGTACGACGACGGGGCGCCGGGCGAAATTTTCATCACCATGGCCAAGGAGGGTTCGACGATCTCCGGCCTGATGGACGCGTTCGCCACGGCGGTGAGTTTCAACCTGCAATACGGCGTGCCGATCAAGTTCCTGGTGGACAAGTTCGCGCACGTGCGGTTCGAGCCGAGCGGATGGACGGGGAACCAGCAGATTCCGTACGCGAAGTCGATCATGGATTACATTTTCCGGTGGCTGGGCGCGAAATTCCTCGGCCCGGAATACGCCGTGACGGAAGCGGGCGACTCGGCCGGGACGCTGCGGCCGACGGAGCCGAGTCCGCAGCAGGAACTGGCGTTCACGCAGCCGGTGTCGGACGCACCGCTGTGCTCGGAATGCGGATCGATCATGACCCGGAACGGGAGCTGCTATAAGTGCGGGAATTGCGGGGGGACAAGCGGGTGCTCGTGAGTATGCAGACTGCGTCGGATGGGAACGTGATCGAGGTTGGAGCTTCTTATGACTTTGGCCGAAGCAGAGGGAATCGGGCGGCTGGACCAAGTCAACCCTTCCATCGCCCTCCCAGAACATGTTGACAATTGGGACGAGTACTTTCTATGGATCGCGGTGGCAGTCGCGGTCAAGTCGAAGGACCCGAGATGTGCGGTGGGCGCCGTCATCGTCTCTTCGGAAAACCTCATTTTGTCCACCGGATTCAATGGACTTGCGCGAAAACTATACGATGACGAAAGGCTGCTGGCTGATGCCGAAGAAAAGCTGAAGATTATATGCCATGCTGAGGCAAACGCGGTATTTAATGCAGCACGAATCGGCGTAGCATTGCAGGGGACGTCAATCTACGTGACCAAATTCCCCTGCCTTGCGTGCTGCAACGCCATCATTTAAGCGGGCATCACTCGCATCTACACTCACGACAACTGGTATTGGAATGATGATCCGGTGGATTTGGACCATAACCTTAAACGGGCCGCGTTACACCAGGCACGCATTAACGTCGTAGCGCCGTTCCACCCTGAGTTCAGCCCCAACGCGCCCATCACCCACCAAGAACCACGAAAGGGGCCTGTCAGATCGCTTGAGACCTCTATCCCGGCGGTTACTGGCGCGGTCGAAGACAAGAAGCGGGCTGAGATCGCCTGAACACGGAGGCGACGGGGGAGGGCGGTTCGCAGCCCCGGCCTCCGCGTCCGCATGTTTGACGACATCGTGGAAGAAACGCCGGCAAGGACGCCGGCGTAGCAACCTGGAAAGGTCGCGGCGCTGCAAGGTATGATGGAGCGATGGCGCACAAGCGCCCGGCACGTTCCGGCCGTCTTGCGAATGCCCGGGCCATACAGGATACTCCGGCGAAATACGGAGTTTGGGAGAACCCGGCCCGTTGGGCGGCTCTGGTCTGCGCCACGCTCATCGCTTATATTCCGGCCCTTCGCGGGGGACTGGTTTGGGACGACGGCCGTCATGTGACGGCGCCCGATCTGCAATCGTGGCATGGGCTGTGGCGCATCTGGTTTGACTTGGGCGCCACGCAGCAATATTATCCGCTGCTGCATTCCGCGTTCTGGGTGGAACACCGGCTGTGGGGCGACGCCGTGCTGGGATACCACCTCACCAACGTCCTGCTGCATGCGCTGGCGGCTTGTCTGGTGGTGGCGATCGTCAAGCGGCTTTCGCTGCCGGGCGCGTGGCTGGCGGGTTTCATTTTCGCCCTGCACCCGGTATGCGTTGAGGCCGTGGCGTGGATCTCCGAGCAGAAAGACACGCTTTCGGGAGTGTTCTGCCTGGCGGCCGCGCTCACGTATCTGAACTTCGACGCGACGCGCCGCAAGTCGCGGTACTTTCTGGCGCTGGGGCTGTTTGTCCTGGCGCTGATGAGTAAGACGGTGACGGCCACGCTGCCGGCCGCGCTGCTGGTAATTCTCTGGTGGATGCGCGGGCGGATCGAGTGGCGGCGCGACGTTCTCCCGCTGCTGCCGTGGTTCGGGATCGCCGTGCCCGCCGGCCTCCTGACGTCATGGGTGGAGAGGGTTTACATCGGCGCGCAAGGGACGGAGTTCGCGCTGACGCTGCCGCAGCGGCTTCTGCTGGCGGGCCGCGTCCCGTGGCTCTATGCGTGGAAGGCGGTCTGGCCGGTGAACATGATGTTCTCTTACCCCCGCTGGACGGTCGATCCCGGCGATTCGTGGCAGTATCTCTTCCCCGTGGGGCTAGTGGCGGTGGGCGCCGCTTTCGCCCTGCTGGCGCGCAAGAACCGAGGGCCGCTCGCCGCGTTTTTGATTTTTGCGGGGACGCTCTTTCCGGTGCTCGGGTTCCTGAACGTCTTTCCTTTTCGATACTCCTACGTGGCGGATCACTTCCAGTACCTGGCGATTTTGGGCATCGTGGTCCCGGCGGCTTGCTGGCTGACTAAGCTCGCGCAAAGCAAGGGCTTCGCCGCGGCTCTGCCGGTTCTGTTGGTGGCGGCGCTGGGGATTGCGAGCTGGCGCCAGAGCGGCAACTATCGAGACGCGGAGACGCTCTATCGCGAAACGCTGGCGCGCAATCCCGACAGCTATTTCCTGCATCTGGACCTGGGGACCCTGCTGGTTCAGAAGCCCGGGGCGCTCCCGGATGCGATTGCCGAATTTGAGGCGGCGGCGCGCCTGGATCCGGCCAGCGAGCCGGCCCACATGAACCTGGCAAACGCGCTATCGTCGATTCCCAGCCGGCTGACGGACGCGATTGCCGAATATGGGACGGTGCTGCGTATGGATCCCAATTCCTGGGAGGCGCATGAGAACCTGGGCTTTGTGTATGCGAAAATGCCCGGCCGTCAGGAAGATGCCATCGCGGAATACCGGAAGGCGCTCGAGATCGACCGCAATTCCGCGGCGGCGCACTTCCGCATCGGAGATGTCTACATGGGGATGCCAGGCCGGTCGGCGGACGCGGTCGCCGAGTACCAGGCGGCCTTGAAGATCGACCCCAATTTCGCGCAGGCGCACAACAACCTGGGAAATGCCTTGCGGTCGATGCCGGGGCGGATGCCGGACGCCATCGCCGAGTTTGAGGCAGCCGTACGGAGCGACCCCACTTTGGCGGAGGCGCACAACAACCTGGGAAATGCGTTGCGGCAAATGCCCGGCCGTCTGCCGGATGCCATTGTGGAGCTGCAGGCGGCGGTGCGCGTGAAACCGGATTTCGGCCTGGCGCATTACAACCTGGCGTATGCTTTGGCGGAGAGCGGCCGGGCGCCGGAAGCCATCGCGGAGTGCCAGGAAGCGCTGCGCATCAACCCCAATTACGAACCGGGCCGTCAACTATTGGAGCAACTGACGGCGGCCCGAAACACGCCGGGGCGATAGCGGGCGTCTACCACTCCGAGTCGTTCGCGCCGCGGTCTATATGGAAGGGCGCGGAGGCGGCCGCGTTACTCCAGGTCACTTCCAGCTTGGCCGCCAGGGCTGCGATTTTCGAAAGCGTCATTTTGAAGTCGAAAGCGGGCGCCGCGGGCTTGCTCATGGTCATCTGCACGCGGCCAAGATCGAGCTTGGGGTCGTACGTGGCGGCCTTCGGGCCGGTTGCTCTGTTGAGGGCAAGCTGCCACTGGGCGCCATCGGCCAGGATGTAGAGCGTGTAATCGCCCTTCGGCACGCTGAAGCCGTTGAAAGCCAGATCGGCATCGGTATGAAAGCTGCCGGCGGCGCGGTTCCTGGCGGCGGGGGCTGCGTACTTGACGGTAACCGTCTGGCTCTCGATGGTAACGGACGTCTGTTGCTGGGCATAGGCAGCGGACAGGGCGAGAGACGCGCCCACAGCCATAAAAAGATACTTCCGCATCGTTTGGTCTCCTATTTCAAATTACTGTAATTCGGCCACGGCCACCGGCTCCGCCTTCTTTTTGGGGATTCCCTTGGCGTGGCACCCGGCGCACTTCACAAAGTGGATATTGTGCTTGCTGTTGGGCGAGGCGAACGTGGTATCCATTTTCTCCACGTCCAGGCCGCAGTTGGACATCTTGGGATGGCAGGAGGCGCAGGAAGCCCTGGTGGTCTGCCCGTGCTGCGCGTGACAGGCCAGACAACTAATCCCTTCGTGAACGCCCATGCCGGTACGGTCGTCGCCGCTGGCCACCTGGCGGGTGGAGGTGGGCGCGTGGCACTGATAGCACAGGGCCTGGCGCTGGTCGTGGCTCATCTTGACCGGGCGGTCGCCGTCCAGCATGGCCGGAATGGAGAGGTCCGCGACGGGCACGTACTGTTGGGTGCGGCGGTCGAACAGCGCCAGGGAGGGGCGCGCGATTTCCTGCGAAGGCCCAGGCGCCCGGCCATCCGCGGCAGCCTTCTTCATCGGCTGGCCTTCGCGATGCAAATCGTGGCACGTCAGGCACGGCATGGATGGCTTGTCCGTGAGTTCGGCCGGCTTGAGGCTCCAGGGGCCGGCGCGATTGACTGGGGTGATCAGGTCCGCGATGCCGCCTTCGAAATGCATGCCGTGGCAGCGCAGGCAATCGTCCATCGGCATGTTCGCCGTGTTGTATTTCTTGTCGAGGAAGATGCGCGAGTAGGTGGCGCTGTGCGGTCCGGCTTGCCACTGCGCGAACTCCTGCCGGTGGCAGCCTTCGCACTGGTCCGTCATGGCTTGCACGTACTTGTTCGGGAGGCCGATCTGTTCCGGCAAGTCGCCCTTCACGTGCGACCAGGCGCGCGCGACGTTGTTCATGTGGAACGATGCGTCCGTGGTGAGGGCGTCGCCGTGGCACTTTTGGCAGCCGATGCCGCGATGGCTGGAGTTCCGCCAGAAATCGTACGACGCCTGCATTTCATGACAGGTGGCGCAGCGCCGGCCATTGCCGGTTTCAAAGTACAGGCTGGCGCCGGGGACCATCAGAAGGACGGCCGCGGCGATCAGCGCGACAACCAGCCCGGAAGTGAGAGCGATGCGCTTCATGATTCGTTACTGGAACAACTGCGGGGCGAATGCCACCAGATAGTCGCGCCAGTTGAGCCAGGAGTGGGCCCCCGTGCTCTGCTTGAAGTCCACGTTGAAGCCGTGTTTCTTGAGCATGTCCACGGTGGCCTGGCAGCCGGGGAGCAGCGAATCGTCGGCCCCGATGCGGAACCAGACTAACTTCAGCCCTTTCTTGAGACCGGGATTGTCGAGATCGGCCTTGTGCGCATCCTCCCACGGCGACGGACCGGCGGATGGCGCGGGCGCAGGCGTGGCGGCGGCCCTACCTCCGCCTCGGCCTCCTCCCAGAACGGGTCCGGGACTGAACGCGCCGATGTAGGCAAATTTATCGAGATTGCGGAAGGCGATGTCGAGCGTCTGCGTGCCGCCCATGGAAAGTCCCGCCATGGCGCGGTTCGCACGGGCGATCAGAACGCGGTAATGGCTCTCGACGTACGGGATCACGTCCGTCATGTATTCGTTCGTAAAGGGGCTGACAGCCGCGGGTTGGCCCGTAGCGGGCGCGGCGGCGCGGCCTCCGGTTCCGGGCTGGTGCCCGGCAGTCATGACGACGATCATCGGCTTGGCTTTGCGGGCGGCAATCAGATTATCCAGGATGAAGCCGGCGCGGCCCACGGACGACCACGAGTCGTCGGACCCTCCCGAGCCGTGCAGCAGGTAGAGCACAGGGTACTTCCCGGCGCCGTTCTCATATCCCGGCGGGGTATAGATTTTCATGCGGCGCGTCAGCTTCAACACCGAGGAATAGTAGTAGACGGCGGCGACGGCTCCGTGCGGCACGTCCTTGGTATCCATGGCGTCCGAGCCGGGAACCACCGCCAGGCTCCAGGCCACGGTGTTGTCCTCGCTGACGTGGGGGTTGACCGGATCGAACATGGTCATGCCATCGACCTGGAAGAGATATCGGTAAGCCCCTGCGGGCACGGGCCCGAAGGTGGCCTCCCAAACGCCGCTTTCGTTCTTCGTAAATTGCGGGAGTTGGGCCGCGGCGGGACCGGTGGCCCCTTGCAAGGGTGGATCGCCGCTGGCCGAGAGCGTCACGCTTTCGGCTCGCGGAGCGTTGATGCGCAGGATGACGCGCCGGTCGGGAAGGACCTCAGGCGAAACTACGGCGGGACCCCGGCCGCCGGCCCGTCCCGCGACCGCTTGCGCCGCTGCCGGCGCGGCTGGCTGCGCGAATCCCGCGGATGCCAGCGCCGCGAATCCAACCATGGCCGCCGCACGAACCAGGGCTGCGCTCCGATTCTTTCGTTTTCGATTCTTCATGCCGCCGCCTTCGATCCCTTCCAGGCTTTCAACAGGTTTGCCGAGGCCCGGTAGGCGTTCGCCAGAATGGTCAGGGCCGGGTTAAACGCGCCGTTGGTGACGTGAACGCTGGCGTCGATCACGTAGACGTTGTCCACGTCGTGAAGCTGGCAATCCTTATTGACCACCGAAGTTCTCGGGTCGTCGCCCATGCGGCAGGTTCCGGCCTGGTGCTGTCCGCCGCTGAGCGATTTGCCGAACCCGCGCTTCCAGGTCTGTACGGCCCCGGCTTCCTTGAGCCACGCCTCCGCTTTGGCGGCAAGGAATCGTCCGATTTCGATGGTGTGGTCGTGGCGGGTTCCGGACAGGCGGGCCACCGGGATGCCCCAGTGGTCCTTGACCTTGGGGTCCACCTGGACACGCGCATCGAACAGGGGCATTTCCTGCACCGGGCCGATCAGGACGATGGTCCGCTTGTACGCGTTGCGGACGAATTCCTTGTGCTCCAAACCCCAGGGCGCTACCCATGGCGGAACGCTGGCCATGAACTGATAGGGCAGGCGGATGAACTCATTGGCGAGCATCCCGCCGCCAGTCAGTCCGGGGTTGCCGTGGTTGTAATCGCAAATGGCGATGGAGGCGCCGGGTCCGATGTCGTCGAAGGTGTCATAGTCGAACAGGCCGTTGGCGCCCGCGTAGGAGTGCGATTGCAGATTCCGTCCCACCCAGTCCGAGCGGTTTCCCAGGCCATTCGGGAACAGCCGGTGCTTCGTGTTCAGAAGCAAGCGGGCCGATTCGATGGCGCCTCCGCACACAATCACCAGGTCGGCGGGCTGCTCTTGAAGCCGGTCGTGGACATCGAAGTACGTGACTCCGGAAGCGCGGCCCTGGCTATCGAGCAGAATCTCCTTGGTCATGCTGTCGGTACGGAGTTCGCAATTCCCGGTAGCCAGCGCGGCGGGGATGACGGTGTTATGGGTACCGGTGCGCGCGCTCAGCTCGCAGGCGAAACCCACGCACCAGCGGCATCTCATGCAGGACCGGCGGCCGTTGTAGGGTACCGTGTTCCGCAGCATGGGGATGTCGAAGGGATGCAGGCCGAGGCGCTCAGCGGCCGGTTGCAGAATGCGGTGCTCCAGGGTGTGCGGGAGCGGCGGCATGGGGAGTGGCTTCTTGCGGGGCGCCTTGAAGATGTTGTTCGAATCGTCGCCGGAGACGCCCATTTCCCACTCGGCCTTTTCGTAGAACGGCTCCAGATCGTCGTAAGCGATGGGCCAGTCCGCGAGCGTGCTTCCCTCCACGGCGCCGTAGGTGGAGCGCATGCGGAAATCCTTCTCCATGTAGCGCCAGGCCATGGCGCCATAGCTGAAGGTGCCGCCTCCGACGCAGGCGGCGTTGTTGCTATAGCCGCCGTCGCTCGGGATGACCACGGACTCTTGCCCGTGCTCGTCGACCAGCACGCGGGGATTGCGCTCATCGTCGGGACCGAACTTCGCGCCCAGGACCTGGGTGCGCTGATTGAACAGGTCGTCCTTGCGGCAATCGCCGCCGGAATGCCATTTCCCGCGTTCCAGCAGGACCACGCTCAGCCCGGCTGTGGCCAGTTCCTTCGCCACCACGCCGCCGCCCGCGCCCGCCCCGATAATTACCGCATGGACACGCTTGAGGGCCATCGGTCAGCCGTTCTCCGAAACGTCGTAGTGTTGGCGGCCGCGCACCTGGGGGAATGGCAAGCCGAGCATCTTCCAACTGGCCATGCCGCGATTGCCTCCGTGGCGCGGGTCGCCATAGAAGCCCTGGCGGGCGTGGGCCAGAATCAGATCGAAAAAGGCCCCGGACTTCTCTTCCACGGCGTTGAGCGCGTCAACCTGCTGGTCGGAGTTCAATTGCACGAACGGCTTGCCGAATTTCGAGCGGCTGACGTCGTCCACGGCGGCGATGCCGCGCCGGTAGGTCTTTTGGTACCTTCGAAACGGGCGGGTGAGTTGAATGTCGATGTAGTTGACCGCGCCGGCTTCCTTCGCGCCTGGGTCGCGGTCGGAAGGAATGAGCTGCGCGCAGATCGCCTGCACCGTTTGCGCTTCGTCCGCGGTGAAGAAGCGCCAGGAAGTTCCCAGCTGGCTGCTTCTGCCGCACGAAATGGCCGTGACGCCCGCGGCGGCGGCAAGGCCCGCGCCGAGAAACGTGCGCCGTCTTAGTCTGACGCCACGAATTTCCATAATGATTCACGCCACGGCTTCGAACGGCGCACGCCTGTTAGGAGGTCAGGAGCCTGTGAACGCGCTCGGCGTTCTCGCGAACCTGGTCCTTCACTCTGGGCCATAGGCCGATGAACACGCCGTCGGTGGGCTTGATGCTCTGGTATGCCGTCCGGAATGCCTGCTCGACGTTGGTGACGCGGCCCGCGGCCAGGATCTTGAAGGCGAAGCACGGCTTCTTGGTTGCCTGAATCACCTTGTACATCTTGGGAGGGTCGCCGCGCACGTAGCCCTCACCCTCCGCCCGTTCTTCGCCGAGGACCTTCGCCCATTCGTCATTGGTGCGCGTGCGGTTGTAGACGCAGCAGGCATAGAAATCGACGTCCCAGTTCTGCTCTTCCACCATTGCGATCACTTCCGGATTGTGGCTGCCAACGCCTACCATGCTCCCGGTGTCGCGCATTTTCTTGCACCACTCTTTGACGGGGTCCATCTGCCCGATGTGGTAGGCGCGGTCGGTCTGGTCGCCCTGGTAGTAGATGGCATGGGGCTTGAACTTCTTGATGAAATCCGTCTGGTCGCCGATGTTGCCCTGCACAATCAGGTGCATCTTGCCGCCTTCAGCCAGGAACGCCTCGTAGTCCGGGATGCCGCGGCCGCCAGAATAGAAGTTGAAGCCGTTGATTCCGAAGCGGTTGCACTGATGGAGCACGTCGCAGACGCGGTCCGGGGTGTAGTATTCCTGCATCACCGTGTCGAGCGTGCTGTTGAAATGGGAGAACCCGTAGAACTCGTTGCAGCCGCAGATCAGGCGGCTGATCTCGACGTTGCCGAACTTCATTTTCGGAACCTGCACTTCCGAGACCGGCTTGGGCGGTCCGGGCGGCTGCTGCCCGCGGCCTTGTCCCTGTCCCTGACCCGCGCCCTGCGCCGGAGCTTGAGGCGCCGCGGTTTGGGCAGCCAGCGCGGCGGCGCCGCCTAATCCAGCGGCCATCGCCGCGGCGTTGTGAAAGAAATTGCGTCGTGTGTTGGACATGTCAATCACCTTACCGGAACTTTAACACCTTAAATGCCCAAAATCGCTGAAGGTAGGTCCGAAATGAATCGTACTACAAGGTATGATAATCCGTAATACGATTAGGAGTCAACACTTTTGTTGAAAATTTCAACACTTTCGCCTAGTCAGCGCGGCCCGCGCGAGGATGTGACATATTCTTAAGGTAAGTTCCTATGAGACGGATTTCGCTTGTGTTTGCTCTGATTTCGCTGCTGGTTGCCGCGTTGCCGGCGCAGCGGCCGTGGCAACAGATCACGGTTCCGTCGTTGCGCGAGGCAGCCGCGAACTTCAAGACGCCGCCGCGGGAATATGGCGCCATCCAGCCGTTCCAGAGTTGGAACGGCGCCGACCCCACCGAGGTTCGGGCAAGAATCGTCCAGGATCTCGACCGTCTGGCGGCCAATGGCGTCTTTGTGGTGAATATGTCGCCGGGGCGCGGCGAGCCGAAGTACCTCTCGCCGGAGCACATGGACCAGGTGAAGTTCGTGGTCCAGGAAGCCAAAAAGCGCGGGATGAAGCTGTGGATTCAGGACGAATACGACTACCCCAGCGGGTTTGCCGGCGGCAAGATCGGCGAGCAGTACCCGGAGTTGACCATGCAAGGCCTCGACGCGGATATCAGGATCCACGTGATGCCGGGCCAGATGCTGACCATGCCAACGCCTCCCGATACTCTGGGTGCCCTGGCGGTGTTTTCGCAGACCGGCGCGACCCAGATTGTGCCCATCGGTCCGGAGGGAATCCATTGGAGGGCCCCGGCGCCGCCGGCCGGCGCGGGCGGGTACCCGCAACCGTGGGAACTGATCCTGGTGCGGCATGTCTTTCGCAGTTCCCCGACGCGCATGTCGGCGCGGGCCGACGGCACGCGCGCCAAAGACAGCCAGTATTCGCTGATCGACTATCTGAACCCGGATGCCACGCGCGCCTTCCTCAAGATCACCCACGAAACCTACAAGCAGGCGGTGGGGGATGAGTTCGGCAAGACGATTCTGGGCTTCTTCGGCGACGAACCCGACTACACCTGCTTCATGCCGTGGACGCCCAGGCTGCTCGAAGTGTTCCGGCAACAGAAGGGCTACGACCTTCAGCCATTCCTGCCGCTCCTGTTCGCTCCCAAGATGACCGATGAGGCATGGCGCGCGAAGGCGGACTATTGGGACGTCTGGAGCGGGATGTTCCGCGATACGTTCTTCGGCGTGCAGGCGGAGTGGTGCGCAAGGAACAATGTGGAGTACCTGGTCCACCTGAACCACGAGGAGCAAGGGTTGAGGCTGGACTTGCCCGAGGACAATATCCGAAACGAGGGCGACTACCTCAGAGACATGCGGCACGTCGAGGTTCCGGGCATCGACAACCTGAGCCAGCTTGTGCCGGCCAGGGTGCATGTTCCGGACGGGACGTGGAATGAGAACAACAACTTCCCGAAGCTGGCGTCTTCGGCGGCGCACTTGTTCGGCAGGCCCAAGGTGTGGACCGAAGAGGGCGGCGGATTGGGCATTGACGGCAAGTTCCAGTTGGACTATCAAGTGGTGCGGGGAATCAACGCGCTGCAGATCGGCCTCGCGGGAGGACGCGGCGGGGCGGCCGTGCCGCCGCAAGCGCCCATGCTGGAGTGGTACACGGACCGTGCGGGGTATCTAATGGCCATCGGACGCCCGGCCGCGCAGGTGGGTCTTTACTATCCGTCGAACAGCATGTGGATGGGGGATGAAGAGGCCGACCGCGGCATGACCAAGCTGGGGTGGCAGTTGCTGGAGCACCAGGTGGATTGGGATTACTTCGACGAGCAATCGCTCGCCTCGGTGGCGGCCATTGCGGACGGGGGCTTCAAGAACCTCAGCGGCCAGGTCTATCGAGCCATCGTGGTTCCGTCTTCAACCGTGATTACGCGCGCTGGCCTGGAGCGTTTTCAGGCGTTCGTCAAGGCGGGCGGCAAAGTGATTTTCGTGGGCAAGACTCCCAAGCTGGTGGTGGACAAGGCGTTCTTCAATGCCAAGGACGCGCCCGACCTGAGCTTCGCCACGCTCATCGAGCCTTCGGGCGACATTACCGCGCGCGTGATTGCGGCCCTGCCCAAACCGGACGTGACGCTCGACAGCCCCTGCCCGCGGCTGACGTACACGCACCGGAGCTGGAGCGACGCCGAGTTGTACTTCTTTTTCAACGAGAGCAACCAGGAGCAGTCGCGCATGGCAACCGTCGCCGGCCGCGGCCAGGCGCAGGCGTGGGACCTGAGCACGGGTGAGATTCACGCCATGGCAGCCGCCACGGCGGAGGGCGGCGCCGTGCGTTTTCCCTTGACGCTCGCGCCTTACGAAACCAAGGTGGTGGTGGTCGGGCCGCTTCCCGGCGGAGTGGCGGCGCCGGAAACCTCTTTCGCGTCCGGCGCTACGCTGGCGGAACTGGCTGGGGATTGGACCGTGGACCTAAACGGCAAACAGGTGACCACGCCCTTGAAGCCGTGGGAGGAGTTGGGGGCGGCATCGTTCGCCGGCCCGGCCACGTACCGCAAGCAGTTTACGGCGTCCGCCCCGCCGGCAGGCAAGCGGCTGTACCTCGAAATCGGCGATGTACACGACTACGCACGCGTGACGCTGAACGGGAAGGCATTGGAAGCCCACGCCTGGCAGCCGTATCGTTGGGATGTGACGGGCGTGGTGAAGGCGGGAGCCAACGATCTTGAAGTGGAAGTGCGCGCGACTGGCGGCGGCCGCGGGGGGCGCGGCAATGCGGCGCCGGCGGCGTCAGGTCTGCTCGGACCGGTTCGGCTGTTAGCGCGCTGATTTCACTTCCAGCTTCAAGGCCGCCATGAGCGCTGCCGACGCGTCGCCGATTCCGACGTCCTGGTAAATTTCCAGATTTACCGATGGGACTACGCCGTGCGCGATGCCGGCGTTCATGTCGGCAATGAATTGATCTTTGGGATAGCGCGGCGGTCCGATGGGCGTGTTGAGCTTACTGTGGGGCCAGTCGTTTTCGAGGATGAAGTTGGTGTGCGCTTGCAGCCCTTTGTACGGCCCGGCGGCGTAAATGCCGGTTCCGTCCGCGGGCAGCCCGTCCCAGAATTTCAGGAAGTCGTATCCTTCACCGCAGAGGTAATCCTGAAAATCCGTGGCTCGCGGCAGGACCCAGGGATTGTAGCAAACCAGACGCGCCGCATTGCCCGTTTTCGCGGCGGCGGTCAGGCGGCGGAAATCGGGATTGAGCGGATAGTAGACGCAGGCGTCGTCGAAGAACCAACCGGCAAGGCCCGTTCCATAACGCTGTCCGACCTCGCTTACGATCGAACACCAATTATCCAGAAACGGCTGCGGGTTTTTCGGATCGTAGCCGGTGGCGCGCCACCACCCGTCCGGCTGTCTCCAATCGTCGTGCCCTACGTGATAGTAGAGCATCAGCTTGATGTTATAGGCGCCCAGCGCCTCGATCCAATCGGCCACCAGGTCGCGCGCGGTGGTGCGGCCGGGCTTGATCCGGTCGATGGCTTTAATGGGAGCGGGAAAGTAGTGCTGTGCGTGGGATGTGGTGACGATCGCGTAGCCGGCGCCGGCGGCGTTGGCAATGGCGGCGAACTCTTTCGCCGGGAAGTCGCGCACGGCGTCGGCGTAAGGCTTGCGCTCGCCCTGCCGCGGCGCCGATAGAGACGTCCAGTGGAGCTGCACACCGTACTTGGCATGGCGCATCCAGGCCGTGTTGGACCGCATTTCTTTCACCTGCTTCTGAAGCTTGCCGTTCAGATCGGGCGCGATCAACTCCAGCGAGTAGAACTCCATATCCGGTACGGGCTGGGAAGCGCGCAGGCTGATTTCATGCACGCCCTTCGTCAACTTCACCTGCCCCATGTCGATGCGGTCCCATGCGGTGGAGACCGGCCGCTCGATCTTCCTGCCATCGTATGCAAGCTCGATCGCCGCGCCCTTGCTCTTGGTCAGCGCCGTGACGTGGAACTCGCCCGAAGCCGGCGCGTCCACCTGCCAGGTGAACGAATCGTCCGGCTTGCTCCAATTCCGGACCTGGAGGCGCTTGCAGCCGTCGCCCACAATTCCGGGCCGCGGGCCTCCGGTGATTTTCGCCTCATCGCCCATCAGCAGAGTGGGGCGGTCGGACTTGATGCGGATCGGCCCTGAGGGACCCGGGGCGGGCGTGCCGTTCCCTTGCGCGGCCAGGCGGTGGGTGGCCGCGAACCCGGCTGCCGCAGCGAGGAAAGCCCGCCGGTTGAGGGCTGACGATCTGCTCAAGACGATTCTCCTGGACTAAACTCTACCGTGACAAAGTTCGGAACCGCAAGCAAGTCATGACTCCTTGTGTCCCGCGGCGCATGGCGGTATCGTGTTGGCGAATGAAACGTCAAACGTTACCGCTCCTTACGCTGATCTTCGCCGTAACGGCCGCCTGGGCACAAGAGGCCAGACCTCCGGCTGCGGCGCCGGCGCCCGTGAAACCGGCCTTCCCCAGCATCCTGCCCGGCCGAGGCCTGGCGCAGCACGATTTCTTCTACGCCGGAGAGGCCAAGACGCAGGACATGTACATCGTGCGCGGCGGCAAGATTGCGTGGGAGTTCCACGATCCCGCGGGAAAAGGCGAAATCAGCGATGCCGTACTGCTGTCGAACGGCAACGTCCTCTTCGCGCACCAATTCGGCGTGACGCTCATCGATCGCGATAAGAAGGTGCTCTGGAATTACGACGCCCCGGCCGGCACGGAGATCCATACCGTGCAGCCGATCGGCAAGGATCGCGTGCTCTACGTGCAGAATGGCGACCCGGCCAAAGTCGTCGTGGTGAACATCGTCACCGGCAAGACCGAGCGTGAGTTTGCCGTTCCGGTGAGGGACCCCAAGAGCGTGCATGGCCATTTCCGCCATGCGCGGCTCACCGATGCCGGCACATTGCTGGTGGCGCACATGGACCTGAACAAAGTGGTGGAGTACGATTCGACCGGCAAGGAACTCTGGTCGAACACGCCGGGGATGGCCACCTGGTCGGCGGAGCGTTTAAAGAATGGCGACACGTTGATTTCCGGAGCGCGGCTGGTTCGCGAGGTCAACCCCGCCGGCGCGACGGTCTGGGAATTCTCGCCCGCCGATGTGCCGGACTACCTGTTCAACTCGATGCAGATCGCCAAGCGGCTGCCCAATGGGAATACCCTCATCAACACCTGGTTCAATCAGTGGAATGGGACAGCCGATCCCGCCACGGTTCCCGTTCAGGCGCTCGAAGTGACGCCCGACAAGAAAGTGGTCTGGGCGTTGCGCGCGTGGGGGAACCCGGTGAACCTGGGACCTTCGACCACCATTCAGTTACTCGACCAGCCCAGCACTCCCGAGGCGGCGCATTTCGGCGATTTGAAATAATAGCCCTGTAAGGTCTGGCTCCGATGAGGCTTCTTATGAGAACACGACGAGCCTTTAGCGTTGCCTTGTATGTGACGATCTCGCTTGGGATGCAGTTGCACGCGGCCGATCCGGTCCGGTTCGAAGTGGCATCCGTGAAGACAGCCAGCGAATGCACGTATGACCACTCGATGGGCCCCGGACAAGTTGTGCTCAGCTTTCCGTTGAACCTTGTTCTCATGACGGCGTTCGGGGTGAACAAAGACCAGATCATCGGGCCATCGTGGCTCGAAAGCGACTGTTTCAACGTGACCGCCAAGTTGCCGCGGGGTTCGACAATCGATCAGATCCCGGCGATGCTCCAGGCTCTCCTGGCGGAACGGTTCAAAATGAGTGCGCACAAGGAAAGCCGGCCGGGCGCGGGGTACGCCCTCGTGATAGACAAGAATGGCCCGAAGGTAAAGGAAGCGGCGGAGGACTCCACCTTCATGGGAAAGGCCCCACGTACTGCCCTGGCAATTAGGCGCGGCGGCGGTGGTGGCTTCAAGGGAATCATGACGATGGAGGCGCTGGCGAAGAATCTGTCCCGACAAGGATACGGTGAAGTAGTGGACGCTACCGGGCTCAAAGGCGAGTACGAGATCGCCCTGTCTTGGGTCTCCGATCAAGGCGCTGGACAGCCGGCGCCATCGGCAGCAGCGAGCGATCCTGCGGCTGACCTTTTCACCGCCGTGCGGGAGTCACTTGGCTTAAGGCTCGAACCCCGGAAAGCGCAGACCGAAGTTCTTGTAGTTGACCACATCGAACGGGTTCCAACGGCGAACTGATGCGCCCCGGCGCCTGGATATATACTTGTCGCTCGGAGGCTGCGCATGTTCAAACGATGCTTCCTTTGCGCCATCCTGGCTGCGCTCTGGCTACCGCCGCAGTACGGCCTGGAACGCCCGGATGTGACTTTCAAGATCTTTCAGTTCCCGCCGGACAAAATCCCCCGCATCGATGGCAACACGGACGATTGGGCCATTGTCCCCGACAGCTACGCGATCGGCATGGATCAACTCATGGACACCGAGCACGGCCACGGCATGAATCACGATCCCGCGAACCTCGATGTCAAAGTCAAGGTGGGCTGGGTGAAGGGTCTCAACCGCCTCTACTTCCTCTACGAGGCTTATGACAATTACTGGGATTTCGCGCGCACCGATCTTCACAACGACATTTTCGAGGTGGTGGTGGATGGCGATCTCTCCGGCGGTCCGCTGATCGATATCTACCACCGCGATGTATGGACCCCGGAAGCCGTGGGCGTGGCGCGCTCGAAGCTCGACCCGCGCATCGGCGAGCGCGACGCGCACTGGGCCACCCACGGCGTCCAGGCGCAGAACTACCACATCTTCACGCCGCCGGGCGACAAAGACTGGGCCATGGCATGGGGCTGCGCGCAGTACATCAAGCGCTTGCCCTACGCCAACGCCGCTTACAACTACAATTTCAAGCCGGGCGAAAGCGGCAAGCTGGTTCTGGAATTCTGGATTACGCCATTCGATTATTCCCCCTGCGACGGCCCGCAGCGAGCCGTGGAATCCGTGCTCACCGAGAACAAGCTGATCGGCCTCTCCTGGGCCGTGATCGATTACGACGACGTCAACGCGCGCGACCGCGTCGGCTTCTGGAATCTCTCCCACAAGCAGACGTTTTTCGGCGATGCCAGCGACCTGGTGGGCTTCCGGCTGATGCCGCTCGAACCGCAATTCCAAAAGGCGATCCAGGCGAAATGGTCGTATACAGTTGCCGACATGGATCGCCGCCTCGTCGCCTTCAAGGACGAGTCCGACGGCAAGGTCACATCCTGGAAATGGGATTTCGGAGACGGCTCGACCTCCATCGAACAGAATCCCGTTCACCAGTACAAAGCCGGGAGGGATTACACCGCCATCCTCGAAGTAGAGGGTCCCGCCGGCAAATCGCGGCTCGCCAACGTATGGGGCGTCTCGGTAAAATAGGGCGCATGTTGAAGCCGCTTTTGCTTTGTCTTGGGCTTGCCGCGTCCATGCGTTTGCCGGGCGCCACGTTCGACGTGAAGACGTTCGGCGCCAGGGCCGATGGCAAGACCGGCGACCGGGAGGCCATTAACAAGGCCATCGAAGCAGCTTCGGCCGCCGGCGGCGGCGAGGTGTATTTTCCGGCCGGGTCGTATCTTACGGGGTCCATCCGCTTGCGGAGCAATCTCGCCCTGCGGTTCGACCACGGCGCCATCCTCGACGCTTCTTCCGACCCGGCGGCGTACGACCCCGCCGAGCCCAACCAGTGGGACAAGTTTCAGGACTTCGGCCACAGCCATTGGCACAACAGCCTGATCTGGGGCGATGGCCTCGAGAACATCTCCATCGCCGGCGCCGGCTTGCTGCGCGGCGGGGCGCTCGCCCGTGAGACCGGCTCGGTGGGCGACAAGCTCATCGCCCTGAAGCTCTGCCGCAACGTGACCCTGCGCGACTTCTCCATTCTGAACGGCGGGCACTTCGGCATCCTGGCGACCGGCGTGGACAACCTCACCATCGACAACCTGAAGATCGATACGAACCGCGATGGCATCGATCTCGATAGCTGCCGCAACGTCCGCGTGTCCAACACCAGCATCAACGCGCCCAACGACGACGCGCTGGTTCTCAAGGGCAGCCACGCGCTGGGGTTCGCGCGTGCGACCGAAAATGTGACCGTCACGAATGGACTGGTCAGCGGCTATGACATCGGATCGCTGCTCGACGGCACCTACAAGCGCAATGTGAAACAGGCGCCGGACCGCGACGGCCCGACCGGCCGGATCAAGATCGGCACGGAAACCGAAGGCGATTTCCGCAACATTACGATTTCCAACGTGGTCTTCGACCGCTCCCGCGGCCTGGCTATCGAAAGCGTCGATGGCGCCCACGTGGAAGATATCGCCGTCTCCAACATCGCCATGCGGGACGTTTCCAACGCGCCGATATTCCTCCGGCTGGGCAGCCGCATGCGTGCGCCGGAGGGAACCGCCGTGGGCGCCATCCGCCGCATTTCGATCAGCGGCGTGGTGGTCTACGACGCCGATCCGCGGTACGGTTCGATCATCAGCGGCGTTCCCGGCCACGACGTGGAAGACGTACGGCTCAGCAATATACGGATCTGGTACCGCGGCGGCCTCACTCTGGACCAGGTCGCGAAGCAGCCCGCCGGCGTGGTGAATGCGTTCTTCTTCCGCGCCCAGGGCGGCGTGCCGCCGCGCGAGCCATTCGAAACGCCGGAGCGGGAGAAGGAGTATCCCGAGCCCTCCATGTTCGGCCTTCTGCCCGCGTACGGATTCTTCATCCGTCACGCCACGGGGATTGAAATGTCCAACGTGGAAGTGGGATTTTTGCGCGAGGACGGGCGGCCGGCGTTCGTCCTCGATCAGGTGAATGGGGCGAGTTTTGACAACGTCCAGTCGCAGAAAGCCGCCGGCGCATCCACCTTCGTGCTGAAGGACGTGGAAAACTTCGAGGCGCGCCATTGCAGTCCGGTGGCGGACGTGAAGGCGGCGCACGCCGTCCGCCAGGAGTATTAGAGAGATGCCCGCCATTCGGCTGGCGCCGTAGGCCGTCAAATGCCAAAGCGAAGAGCGCTGATTACCGGGATTACGGGGCAGGATGGATCGTACCTTTTGGAATTCCTCCTGGCGAAAGGCTATGAGGTGCATGGCATCGTGCGCCGCGTCGCGCTGGAGGATCCGGAACACCGTCTGTCCCGCATCATGAAATACCGGGACCAGGCGCATCTGCACCCGGCTTCGCTCGAAAGCTATGCCAGCCTTTACCAGGTGGTGGCGAAGGCGCAGCCCGACGAGTGTTATCACCTGGCATCGCAGAGCTTTGTGAGTTACTCTTTCGACGATGAGTTCTCTACTCTGAACACGAACATCAACGGAACGCATTACCTGCTCTCGGCCCTGAAGAATAACGCTCCGGCGTGCCGGGTCTACTTCGCCGGATCGAGTGAGATGTTCGGCAAGGTGGAGGAGACTCCGCAGACGGAGCGAACCGGGTTTCACCCCCGCTCCACTTACGGGATCAGCAAGGTCGCCGGTTTCGATCTGACTCGCAATTACCGCGAAGCCTACGGCATGCATGCCTCGAGCGGCATCATGTTCAACCACGAGTCGCCCCGGCGCGGCTTCGAATTCGTCACACGCAGAATCACCTCCGGCGTGGCGAGGATTGCGGCCGGCGCGCAAAGCGAGCTCCGCCTGGGCAACCTCGATGCGCAACGCGATTGGGGGCATGCCCGCGAGTATGTCGAGGCCATGTGGCTCATGCTTCAGCAGCCGGAACCGGACGATTACGTCGTCGCGACCGGAGAGATGCATTCCGTCCGTGACTTCGCGGACGCCGCTTTCTCCCTGGTGGGATTGAACTATCGCGATTATGTGACTAAGGATGCCGACTTGTTCCGCCCCGCCGAAGTCAACCTGCTTCTGGGAGATGCCTCCAAAGCCCGGGAACGGCTTGGATGGCGTTCGCGCACCGGCTTTCAGGAACTGGTACGAGAGATGGTTGAGGCCGATTGCCGGGCCGCGGGCGTCGGCGGCGCAGTGCTCGCAAGGCTCCTCCCTCCGCGCGGATCCAACCTTGCCTGATGCGCATTCCCCCGGCGAGATCCTCAACGGTGGGACAAAATCGACCTTTCCACCGCGGTGACCGCCATCATCAGCCCCGCCAGCGCCGCGAGGAATAGCAGTAGCAGCGGCGGTTCGGCTGCCAGGCGCCAGAAGCGGTTCCGGATGCCGTTCCAGGCGATCGCGCTGGCGCCTCCCCAAACGGCAAACAGCGCGCTGGCCCCGAAGATCCGGGCCAGGCATCCAGCCACGCCAACCAGAGCTTCGGCAAGACTTAGATCCGGACCGAACGTGTGGGGCGCCGCGAAGCGCGAAAACAGGGGGCGCCCCCGGCTGGAAACGCGCGGCGCGTCATCCTCGGGAACCAGCAGCCGTAACTTCCGCGCCAACGCTCGAAGCCTCTGCATAATGCGTGTCTCCATTCTCGCGCAGGTAGGAAGGGGTTCGGCATTGGTGCGCAGGCTGTTTTTCCATTGTCATCAATTCGCAACAATCGTCCCTTAGACTCAAAAATTACTCTTTGCGAACGGAGGAATCGTGGAATTTCTCGGGCAGCAACTTTCGGTTGGGACCATCATGTTTCTTCTGCTGGCGCTCGGTTTGGCGCTCGGCTTCGAATTTGTGAACGGATTTCACGACACCGCCAATGCCGTTGCAACCGTAATCTATACCCACACATTAAAGCCCGTTTACGCGGTGGTCTGGTCGGGCTGCTGGAATCTGATTGGAGTCCTCCAGTCAACCGGCGGCATCGCATTCGCGGTGGTCGCGCTGCTCCCAGTGGAGCTGGTCATCAACGTGGGATCGGCGGCCGGCTTCGCCATGGTTTTCGCGTTATTGATTTCCGCGATCGTGTGGAATGTCGGCACCTGGTATTTTGGGCTGCCTGCCTCCAGTTCCCATACGCTGATTGGATCGATCATGGGCGTAGGTCTCGCCAATTCGATGATGTCCAAGGGCCACGCATTCGGCGAAGGCATCAACTGGTCCAAGGCGTCGGATGTGGGCATGTCGCTGCTGATCTCGCCAGTCGTCGGCTTTGGCTGCGCGGCCCTTCTCCTCCTCTTGATGAAGCTCCTCATCAAGCGCGAAGATCTCTACAAGGCGCCCGAGGGCCAAAAGCCGCCGCCCGTCTGGATTCGCGGGTTGCTGGTCCTGACGTGCACCGGCGTGAGCTTCGCGCACGGTTCCAACGATGGCCAGAAGGGCATGGGACTCATCATGCTGATCCTGATTGGGATTCTGCCGGCCACTTACGCCGTCAGCATGGATACCAGTCAAGCTTCGATTCAAGAGATTTCCCAGAGCGCCAATGCCATCACGGCGCAGATGGGCCATCATACGCCCGGCGTGGCCCTGGCCGGTTACCAGACCTCGGCCGACGAACTGTCGTCCTATCTCAAGACTACCGGCGTTGCACGGGATCTCACCTATGCCGCGATCAGCAATGAGTGCGTTGAGATTTCGGACATGATTGAGGGCAAGAAGAGCTTCTCCGAACTGACCACCGATCAACGGCGATCGCTGCGGACAAGCCTGTACTTGGTTTCGGAATCGCTCGGTAAGCTGGTGAAGCAGCACAAACTCACCGCCGAGGAAGCCCAGGAAGCCGGCGCGCTGAAGACCCGGATGGACAAAGTCACCAAATTCATCCCCGGTTGGGTGAAAGTGGCCGTCGCCCTGTCGCTCGGCCTGGGCACCATGATCGGATGGAAGCGCATCGTGGTGACGGTGGGAGAGAAGATCGGGAAAACGCACCTCACCTACGCCCAGGGAGCTTCGGCCGAACTGGTGGCGATGTGCACCATCCTGGCGGCCGACCATTACAACCTGCCCGTGAGCACCACTCATGTGCTCTCATCCGGGGTTGCCGGCGCGATGGCGGCGAACCATTCCGGCCTGCAGATGGACACTCTGCGAAATCTCCTGCTGGCCTGGGTATTGACCCTCCCCGTTAGCGTACTCTTGGGCGCCGGGATTTTTTCATTCGGGTTGAACCTCGTGATTCGTTTCGGGCTGAAGTAACCCGAAGCCACGCACCTGCTCGAGCAGTTTGGCTTTATCGACGGGCTTAAACAGGTAAGCGTCGCACAGCCCGTGGAACGCCTGGATCACGTTCTTCACATGGTCCAGCGCAGTGGTCATGATGTTTTTTGCGCCATGCGAACAGCTAATGCCCCTGGCCTCCTCGGCGCCGCGGATGCCCTTTAATGCTCCGTAGCCGTCCAGTTCGGGCATCATGATGTCCAGGCAGATCAGGTCATACGCCTCTCCGGCGGTCAGCGCGCTATCCGCCGCCGCGACTGCCTCCTTCCCATTCACGGCGATGTGTACCGGGCCGTATGCTTTCAGAATCTCCTGCAGCAACAACCGGCTCGTAAAATCGTCTTCTACAACCAGGGTCTTCATGTTTGCCTCGTATCCAATTTCGGTTTACATGCCGTTTTTCATGCCTTGCATCGCTTCTCTTGCAATCTGGAAGCGCCGCTCCAGTTCGGGGAGCCGGGCCGCTATCGCGTGCAAGTTCCCCGCGGCGGCCGCGTGCTCCATCTCAAGCGCGTGATTGTGCAGGGCGATGGCGCTGACGCAGGCCGCCGCGCCCTTCATGCTGTGAGCTCGCCGTCCGGCTGCGCCGGCGTCACGCGCTTCCAGATGCGATTTGAGCGCGGCAAGGTGATTGGGCATATCGTCCAGGAAGCCGGTGACAATGGTCCGGGCCAGAGCCCGGTCGCCCATCAGGCGTTTCATCAGCGCCGCTTCATCGAACACCGGTACGGAGACTTCCGGCGTCGCCGGCGCCGGGATGGATCTTTCCATGGCTGAGCCGAATCTCGCAAGTTCACATGGCAGCCATTTCTGAAGGGTGGCCGCCAACGCCTCGGGATCGACGGGCTTCGCGATGTAGTCGTTCATCCCGGCCGCCAGGCACATCTCGCGATCGCCATTCATCGCGTACGCGGTCACAGCCACAATGGGAATCCTGGGATTTCGCATTCCCGATTGCGGCTCACGGATGCGCTTTGCGGCCTCAAAGCCGTCCATCTCGGGCATTTGGCAGTCCATCAGCACCAGATCGTAGGGGATATGCCGCAGCGATTTGAGCGCCTCTTTCCCGTTCTCCACTACATCCACCCTGTGCCCGAGCTTCGCCAGGATGCTTGCCGCCACCTGTTGGTTGGTGATATTGTCCTCCGCAACCAGGATGCGGGCAGGCCGCGGCCGCGACTCGCCAGTCCGCCGGGTAGCTTCCCGTCGATTCGCGGCCGTTTCATGAGCCTCCAGGCACTCCGCGCCCGGTTTGCGCAATGGTTTCTCGAAGACGGCGGTGAACCAGAACTTCGAACCTCTTCCTGGTTGGCTCTCGACGCCGATTTCACCGCCCAGCAGTTCCACCAACTGCTTGCTAATCGCTAAACCCAGTCCGGTCCCGCCGTACTTGCGGGTTGTCGAGCCGTCGGCTTGCGTGAATGGCGAAAAGATGTCGGCCTGCCGGTCGGCTGCAATCCCGATTCCGTCGTCCTCCACCGAGAACCGGATCTCAGCCGAGCTTTCGTCCTCGCGGCCTGGGCAAACCCGTATGGTCACCTTCCCTTTGGGTGTAAACTTGACGGCGTTTCCGCCCAGGTTGAGCAGGATTTGCCGCAAGCGCCCAGAGTCTCCCCGTAGCTGCCATGGGACATCGCCATCGGGCAGGCATTTCACTTCCAACGCCTTGCCCTTGGCCAGGTGCGACAGCAGTTCGGTAGACGCCTCCAGCACCGTTCGCAGATCGAAGTCCACGCAATCCAACTCAAGCCTGCCGGCCTCGATTCGGGAGAAGTCGAGAATATCGTTGACCACCCCAAGGAGCGATTCCCCGCTCGATCGGACGATCTCCGCGTATTGACGCTGTTCGGCCGTCAATCCGGTGTCGAGCAGCAGCCCCGTCATCCCGATCACCCCGTTCAACGGAGTGCGAATCTCGTGGCTCATGTTGGCCAGAAACTCGCTCTTGGCGCGGTTGGCCGCGTCCGCCGCCTCGCGCGCGCGAATCAGTTGCTCCTGAAAGCGCTTCTGATCCGTAATCTCCTCGGCAAGTCCCACGAACCGGACGATCCGGCCCGCCTCGTCGTGGACCGCAAACGCCCGGTTGCGTATCCATTTCAGCTCTCCGGCGGGCGTTCGTATCCGGTGCTCCGCGTCGACTTGCCCGTCTTCGATCAGCCTGTCGAACGCTGAGAGTATCCTCTCCCTGTCCTTCGGCTCAACCGATGTCAGCCAGGCCGCCCTATCCCGGTAAAGCTCCTCGCAGGGCCGGCCCCAGACCTGCTCGAATCTCGGACTGACGTATGTCACGTCGGGACTGCCCGCGTTCTGTATCCAAAATACTTCGCGCACATGCTCCGCAAGCTGCCGGAACTGCTCTTCGCTCGACCGCAGTGCCTCCTCGGCCTGCTTACGCTCGGTGATCTCCAGGTCGATGCCAATATAACCCAGGAACTCGCCCGTCGAAGAGAAGCGCGGCTCCGCATGAACGGAGAACCATCGCCACGCGCCATCGGCGGCCCTCAGGCGCAAGTCGCCGCGGAAAACCGTGTGCTCCTGGAGCCCGCGCTCGACGGTCCTCACGAAATCCTCTGCCTCATCCGGGCGAACCAAGTCCCGCCAGGTATGGTCCGCCTCCCGGCCGTGGCCAAAGTGCTCCCGCCAGCTCCGGTTGACGAATTGTATCGCGCCGCGGGCATCGCACACCCACAGTGGCGCGGGGCAGCCGTCCGCCATGATCCGAAAGCGCTCCTGACTCTCGCGCAGCGCTTCCTCGGCCGCTTTGCGCTCGCTGACGTCGCGAGCGATGCCCAGCACCGCGCGGCCCGCGCCGAATGGGATTGCGGCGTCGCTCGTTTCCAGGTCCACGAACGCGCCGTCACGCCGCCGCACCCGAAACTCGGCCGGTTGCGCCTGCGACCCTGTCTCTGCCACTTCCTTGAGGATCCCTAATGCCATCGGCAACTGGTCCGGAGTCAGCAACGAACAAAGATTGAGCCGGCGAAATTCGTCACGCGTATACCCCAGCAAGTTCAAGGTTGCCTGGTTGGCCTCCAAGAAATTGCCTTCGAAATCCGATAAATGGACGCAATCGCGCGAACGTTCAAACAGGGTTCGAAACTGCTCCACGCTCTCGCGTACCACCCGCTCGGCGCGGCGCCGGTGCCCGATATCTCGCGCGATGGTACTCGCGCCCACCACTACCCCGTCCTGGTTCCTAACCGGAGATACCGTCAGGCAGACTTCGACGGGAAGGCCGCCCTTCGCCAGCCGGATCGTTTCAAGACGCGTTACGCCATGCCCGTTTCTGACCTTTTCCAGGATTTCCCCGATTTCGCCCCGGCGGTCGGGAGGCGACAGGATGGATACCGGCTTTCCGATCGCCTCGCCGGCCGTATATCCGTAAAGCCGCTCGGCGCCCCGATTCCAAATGGTTATCGTGCCGTCAAGCGTTTTTCCAATAATGGCGTCATCGGACGAATCCACAACGGCCGCCAGGAACTGGTTCCGTTCCTCAACCTGAGCAGCGGGCGGTAGCATTTCGTGTTCGGTTGCCATGGGCTAACAGATTGCTTATCGGCTGAACAAGTGCGTTTCTGCGGTGGGGCGGGCCTCCTGGCCTGCCTTCTTCTTCCGTTTGTCAACTCAGAGAACGTCCTTGGGCCTGCGGCAGCGGCCGTGAGTTACTGACTTCCCGCGGGGCGGCAACGGCTTTCGAAGATCCCGGTAAGGGCTGGGTTCTGGCAGATGTGGAAGAGGTAGGCGGCAGCCATGGATGGAATGGTCGGGTGCAGGAACTCCCCGCCGAAAGTCGCCATCGGCGTGGCAACAGCCGATTCCAGGCCGGCAGGATCGCGAACGCCGTCCGATCCGCCGTACAACTCGATTTGCTGCGCGTGGACTTCCAGGGCCTCATCCAGCGTTAGGAACAGTGGGTCCATGCCCGGCAATTATTCGGCGAGTTTCTTGAATGCTTTGCTGTACCGATTGTGCGCGGTGCGCTGCGCCGCCTCGAATTTTTCGCGTCGTTCAGACTGCTCGGCGGGAGCGACAATGAGACGCCGCCCGTCCGTGCTGAGGTCGAGCGGTGTCTCAGGATCGATCCCCAGCAGGTCGAGAATCGGCCTGTCGATGATCAGCGCCATGCTATTTCCGTGCTTCGTGAGCCTCTTGATCGCAGTTCCCTCGACCGATTCAACCACGAGCCAACGCCGTCCCCTACTACGTGGCGGGCTTGCGGAACGCGGTCAGAACCCACCGGCAGGCTTCGGGCTTAGCCTCGCCATGCTCATAGATCCAATAATCGTATTGAGGAATGATAGGGTTGGGGTGGTGGCCAGGGACGGAATCGAACCGCCGACGCCAGCCTTTTCAGGGCTGCGCTCTACCAGCTGAGCTACCTGGCCGTGGAAATCTCAGTTTATCAGATGCGCCCCGCCGCCACCAAATTCCCGCCGGCCGCGTTCCGCATCCGCCGCTTCTTCGCAACATATAATTAGAGGTCATGGCGCGCCGCAACCTCCGCCCCGCTCTGTTCTTTTTGCTGGCTACCTCGGCCGCGGCGCTGGACCTTAAAAATGCCGTCGTCGTCGCGCCGCCCGGTCTGACCGCTCCGGAAAAGAAAGCGGCCGCCATGCTGGTGGACGAAATTGCCCGCCGCACACGCATCCGGCTCCCGCTCGCCGATACCTGGTCGGGCGCGCGTCCGGCCATTCTGGTGTGCCGGGAGAGCGGCCTCGGCGCGCTCGGCGCCAACTTCGCCACGCGATTGATTCCGGCCGCGGCCGGCGCCGAAGGATACCGCCTTCAGGTGCTCGATGGCGTCGTGCTCGTAGTGGGAAACGACGCGCGCGGGACCCTGTTCGGCGTCGGAGGTTTGCTGCGGCAATTGCGCATGGAGCGCGACGCCGTGGACGCGCCCGACCGTCTGGCGGTCGCCACGGCGCCCAAGTACGCGCTGCGCGGCCATCAGCTCGGCTACCGGCCGAAAACCAATTCCTACGACGGCTGGAGCGTGCCCGTCTGGGAACAGTACATGCGCGACCTCGCCGTCTTCGGCGCCAATTCGGTCGAGCTGATTCCGCCCCGCTCCGACGATGACGCCGATAGCCCTCATTTCCCCCTCCCGCCCATGCAGATGATGGTCGAAATGTCGCGTCTCGCCGATTCCTACGGCCTCGACGTGTGGGTCTGGTATCCCGCCATGGATAAGGACTACTCCGATCCGCACACCGTCGACGCGGCCTTGAAAGAGTGGGGCGAGGTCTTCCGCCAACTGCCGCGCATCGACGCCGTGTTCGTGCCCGGCGGCGATCCAGGCCACACCGAGCCGAAATATCTGCTTGCGCTGCTTGAGAAGGAAGCCGAAGTCCTGCACCGCGATCACCCCAAGGCGCAAATCTGGGTCTCGCCGCAGAGCTTCGACCAGGCGTGGATGGATGAGTTCCTCGCCATCCTGAAAGACCATCCGCCCGCCTGGCTCACCGGCGTCGTGTACGGTCCGCAGGTGCGCATGAGCCTGCCCCAATTGCGCGCGGCGGTCCCGGCGCGCTACCCCATACGGCACTATCCCGACATCACGCATTCCCGCGCGGCCCAGTATCCCGTGCCGGATTGGGACGTGGCCTACGCGCTAACCGAAGGACGCGAAGTCATCAATCCGCGCCCCGTGGACGAAGCGAACATTTTCCGCTCGATGCAGCCCTACACCATCGGCTTCCTGGCCTACTCTGAAGGTTGCAATGACGACGTGAATAAGATGGTATGGAGCAGCCTGGGCTGGAATCCTGACGCCGATGTCGCCGGCATCCTCCGCGATTACAGCCGCTATTTCATCGGCGAGCGCTACGCCGATAGCTTCGCACAGGGGCTGCTGTCGCTCGAGCGCAACTGGCGCGGGCCGCTGGCGTCGAACCAGGGCGTCACCGCGACGCTCAGCCAGTTTCAGGCCATGGAGCGTGGCGCCTCGCCGCAGGTGCGCGCGAACTGGCGCTTCCAGCAGGCGCTCTATCGCGCTTATTACGATGCCGCCACGCGCGCCAGGCTCATCGCGGAGACGGGTGCGGAAGCCAACGCCATGGCCGAGCTGCGGAACGCGCACTCCGCCGGGGCGCTTGCGGCCGTGGCCCGCGCCGACGAAGCCCTGGACCGCGCATCTCTGGATACGGAAACCGCCGGCTGGCGCGCGCGCGTTTTCGAGTTGGCCGAGGCCCTCTTCCAAAGCATTCGGATGCAGTTGAGCGTTTCGCGCTACCAGGCCATCTCCGTCGACCGCGGCGCCAATCTCGATACCATCGACGCCCCGTTGAACAACCGCGTCTGGCTGCGGCAGCGTTTCGCGGCCATGCGCCAGGCGGCGGATGAAGCGGAGCGCCTGAAAATCCTGGATGAGATTGTCCACTGGACCGACCCGGGTCCCGGCGGATTCTACGACGATCTGGGCGATCCCTCCCGCCAGCCGCACTTGGTCTCCGGTCTCGGATACCAGAAGGATCCGGCCTTTTGGGAAACGCCTCTGGTCGGATTCGGCGGCGGCGCAACGCAGCGCATCTCCTGGCGCACGCACGCCGAAGGGCTTTTCGAAAATCCGCTGCGGCTGCGCTACCATGGTCTCGACCCCAATGCGCAATATAAGGTGCGCGTGGTCTATGGCGGCGACAGCCCATCCGTCAAAATCCGCATGGCGGCCAATAGCGCCGTGGAAATCCATCCTTTGATGGCCAAGCCGCAGCCGGTCAAACCCATCGAATTCGACATTCCGAAGCAGGCTACGGAGAAAGGTGAGCTGGAGTTGAGCTGGACGCGCGAGCCCGGTTCGGGTGGCAACGGCCGCGGCGCCCAGGTGTCTGAAATCTGGCTGATCGAAAAATGAACATTACGCCTTGGGAAAGTCCCGTTAAGAAGAAACTGCGCGCAGGGCTGCCGGTATTCGGAGCTTTGATCGCGACCGGCAGCGTGGAAGCCGCCGCCCAAACCGCCAACCTGGGTTTCGATTTCCTGTGGATCGAAATGGAGCACTCGCCCATCACGCTCGAGACGCTGCGCCACATGGTGCTCGCCACGCGCGCCTTGCCCGCCCTGCCGTTTGCGCGCGTGCCGGTGAATGAGATGTGGATGGCCAAGCGCGTGCTCGATGCCGGGGTGAGCGGCGTCATTCATCCCTTCACCAGCACGCCCGAGCTGGCGCGCCAGGCCGTGGCCGGATGCCACTATCCGCCGCACGGGCGGCGCGGGTCGGGCGCCGACCTCGCCCGCTTCGGCTGGCCGGATGGCGAACGCTATTTCGATTCCGCGGACGAAAACGTCACCGTCGTCGCCATGGTGGAAGAAGCCCGCGCGGTCGAGAACATCGAGGAAATCGCCGCCACGCCGGGTCTGGACGTGCTCTTCATCGGTACCAGCGATCTTTCGTTTTCCCTTGGCCTCCGCAATGAGCAGGACCATCCCAAGCTCCGCGAGGCGGTGGACAAAGTGCTCGACGCCGCCCGGCGGCACAACAAGTTCGTGGGCCGTACGGCCTTCGACGCGCACAAAGTGAAAGGCTATCTCGATCAGGGCTTCCGCTTCTTCACCGCGCCTTCCGAAATCGCCTTTATCAAGGCAGGCGTCAAACAGTATTTCGACGTGGCAGGCAAGCCTTCCGCCCCAACATCCGCCCCGTCATCCGCCCCGCCATCCAACCCAACATCCGAGCCGCGAACGTAAGAGAGCGGTCCCGCCCCCCAGCCATGATCCCCCAACCATGCCCCCCCCAACCATGAACCCCCGCTACAAGTGGTACATCGTCGGCATGCTCTGGTGGATCGCCTTCTTCAACTACGCCGACCGTCAAGCCATCTTCTCCCTCTTCCCTCTGCTCGAAAAGGAATTTCACCTTTCGCTCGCGCAGCTCGGCCTGCTGGGTTCCTCGTTCGCGTGGGCCTACGGTCTATGCGCGCCGTTCGCTGGGCACATCGTCGACCGCGTCCGGCGCAAATCCGCGATCCTCGGCGGTCTCCACGCCTGGAGCGCCATCTGCATGGCCACCGCGCTGGCGCGCAATTTCGGCGGCTTGCTCTGCTTCCGGACGGCCGAAGGAATCGGCGAATCGCTCTACTTCCCCGGCTCCGTGTCGCTCATCTCCGATTACCACGGCGGCGCCACGCGCTCGCGCGCCCTCGGCATCCATCAGACCAGCGTCTATATCGGAACCATTGCGGGCGGGGCCTTCGCGGGCCTGATCGGCCAGGCCTACGGATGGCGCTGGAGTTTCCTGGTCTTCGGCGGGCTGGGTGTGGCGCTCGGCCTGTTGCTGAAACGGTTTCTCGCGGAACCCGAGCGCGGCGCGGCCGATCTCGCGCCCGGACGCCACGCGCAGCGAATCCCCACCCGCGAATTCCTGCGCATCGTATGGGGCACGCCCACCGTGGCGCTTCTGATGGCGGCCTTCTTGTGCGCCAATTTCGTCGCCGTCGTACTGCTTTCCTGGATGCCGAAATTCCTTTACGACCGCTTCCATCTGAGCCTCGCCGCGGCGGGACTCACCGCCACCGTCTTCGTGCAGTTGGCCAGTATGGCCGGCTCGCCGTTGGGCGGATGGCTGGCGGACGTGTTGCGGAAGCGCACCCCGGCCGGCCGCTTGCTGGTCCAGGCCGTGGGCGTGTTTGGCGGAGCGCCTTTCATGGTGCTCTGCGCGCTCACCGCCTCCGTGAAGTGGCTTGTCCTGGCGCTCATCGCGTGGGGTTTCCTCAAAGGCCTCTACGATGCCAACATCTTCGCTTCCATGTTCGACGTCATCCGCCCGGAGGCGCGCGGCACCGCGGCTGGGTTCATGAACATGACCGGCTGGCTGGGCGGTGGAATCGCGCCTTTGGCCATCGGCTACGTCGCGCAAAGCCGTGGCCTGAGCTTCGCGATTGCATCCGCCGCAGCCGCCTATCTGGTCGCCGGCGCGCTGCTGCTCGCCGCCGTTTGCTTACGGTGGGGCGGACCTCCTGGTCTGCCTTCTTAGGTTGTTCGGCCTTCTTAGGCCCGCTCAACCAACTCAGGGGAAATAACGAATGTCCAATTCCAATGACGATGGCGCCAAGATCATTCACATGGGAACGCCGGAGGCGGATGTCTTCTACGCGAATACCAAGCGGGCGATGGCCATTACCCCCGCCATCAACCGGTTGACGTTCGCCGATGCCGATGAAATCCGAGCCTTATTCAGCGAGCTGACCGGCAGGAAGGTCGATGACCGCTTTCGACTCATTCCGCCGTTCTACACCGCCTTTGGTCTCGAAATCCGCGTCGGCCAGCGCGTCTTCATCAATCAGAACTGCACTCTATACGACCTTGCCGGGATTAGCATTGGCGATGACGTGATGATCGGGCCGAACGTGAGCCTCATCACGGAGGGCCACCCGGTGGCGCCGTCCCAGCGGCGCGCCTGCATCGTCGCAAAGCCCATCGCGATTGAGAGAAACGTATGGATCGCAGCCGGCGCCACCATCGTCGGTGGCGTAACCGTGGGTGAAAATTCGGTGGTCGCGGCGGGTTCGGTAGTCACCAGGGACGTTCCCCCGAATACTCTCGTCGGAGGAAATCCGGCCAGAGTGATTCGTTCGATCGGCGACTGAGGATACACTGGGCAGGGAGGCTCCCCGATGAAGTCCATCCTGCTGTTCGCGGCCATCGCGGCCTTTGCGCAACCGCAACCGCAGCCGCCGGCCCGCATCCTAGTGGCCTACTACTCGGAAACCGGCTATACCGAAAAGCTGGCGCAGTCCATCGGCAAAGGAGCGGCGTCCGTGGCAGGCGTGGAAGTCACCGTGCGCAAGACCGTCGACGTGAAAGACGACGACATTCCCGCTTACGATGGCATCCTGCTCGGTACTCCGGTCCAGTGGTCCAACATCGCCACGGAGGCCAAGCGCTTCCTCGACCGCGCCGGCGCCGCGCTCTGGAAAGCCAAGGTCTACGGCGACGGCCGCACCGCCGGGGCCTTCTGCACCGGCGGCGGCGTGGCCATGGGCAAAGACATCGCGCGCCTCTCCATCCTCTCCGCCTTCCTCACCATGCGGTTCACCGTGATCGGCGGCGTCGACGACCAGGGCTTCGGCACTCTCGGTCCGGAGGCCACCACCGGCCCGGCCGACCCCGGTCTCAGCGACAAGGAATTGGACGAAGCCCGCCGCTTCGGCGAGCGCTTCGCCCGCATGACCCGCCAGATCCGCGCCGCGCGGCAGTGACCGCGGCGCCTGGAACTTCGTTGGGTCACTTGTGTAGAGTCGAGGATGGGCGCGAGCACTGACGCCGAGGCGCCGCCCCGTTTCCCATCCCCGCTCATCAAACCGGACGTGCCCAATTAAGGCATCCGGCTTTCCGACTGGCTTCACCACAGACTCACGAACGAGGGCCCGCCTTGGCTCGGCTGAGGTGCAGTACCCCCAACTCGCCAAATACCGCTTGGATGTTGAAGCGGTTGGCGCCGCGCGATGGCACCTTGTGACGCCTCCGCAAGAAATGCCGTACGCTGTCATAAACGTAGTTGTCAACCGCGTCGTACGCCGCTGCCCGGGTTCCGTAGTTGAAGTACGCCGACCAGCCTCTCAGAATCTGATTCAGCCGGTTCCGCGCCTCCTCCCAGGTCCCCGTGTTGCGGGGTACCAGAAGTTGCCCCACCTTTTCCTTGATGCGTGCCAGCGCCTTCTTCGACGGGCTTGCCCCCAAATACCATCGGCCATCCTTCTTGTAACGATGCGGCCCGAACGTGTAACCCAGAAAGTTGAAGCTCTCCTGTCGCGCTCGCTTGATGCTGGTCTTCGCCTCATTCAGGGTGACCCCCATCCGTGTTACCACCTGCCGCGTCCAATTCAGTGCCTCTGCCGCTTTGCCGCGACTGAGAATCACGAAATCATCCGCGTAGTTCACGATATGGGCGTCAAACTGCTCTCCCCGTTTGGTGTTCTGCCAACCCTTCAACAGACGGTTCATGTACAGGTTGGCAAGCATGGGACTGGCCACGCCTCCCTGCGGCGTTCCGCAGTGGCGGTCCTTCCCTCCCGTCAACCGACGCTTCCCATTCTCGTCCCGCTCCTCGACCGGGGCCTGTAGCCACATCTTGATCAGACGCAGCACCTCCCGATCGACGATTCGACGAGCCACGCACTGCAGAAGTTCGCAGTGTGGAATGGTGTCAAAGTACTTGGACAGATCGGCGTCCACTACATCGGTGTAGCCTTCGCAGATTAGCTTATGCGCTTTCCGAATGGCGTCCTGCGCGCTTCGCTTCGGTCGGTAACCATAGGCGCTTGGTTCCAAATCCGCTTCGAAAATCGGTTCCAGCACGATCTTGGCTGCGGTTTGCACCACCCGGTCCCGAATCGTCGGAATCCCGAGCGGCCGCTCCCCGCCTCCGGGCTTCGGGATCATTACCCTCCGCACCGGCTGGGGTTGATACGTCTTGTTGCGTAACTCCTGTTGGATGCCGGCCAGCCACTTCTCCCGCCCCGTGGACTCGATTCGCTCGAAGGTCTGTCCATCTACTCCTGGCGCGCCCTGATTGGCTCGCGCCAGTGCGTAAGCATGGGCCAGAATGTCCTCGCGATAGATCTTGTCGTAGAGCATGTAGAAGCGGTATCCCGGCTCGTTCTTCGCCTTGCGATACAGCTTGCTCTGAAGTTCCCGGATCTTACTCGGCGTTGCCAGACTCATCGTCAATCACCGCTCCTTCCCTCCTTCACAAGCACACCAGAAGTAAGGGCCCTTTCCTCCGCCGGCATTACCCGGCCTCCACGGTCGTATGGCCCTCTCCGACGCCCAGACTGGCCGCCGCTCTTTCTAGCGACGTTCGGGGCCGCGACCCCCAGCCAATCCCGAGCCTCCCTCACTAGCCCAGATCACCTTCTCTGCATGCCGTGCTCAATACCCCGGTGGACCGGATCAGGTGCTCGTTGGTTGGCGAGTTGCGCGTTCCCGCGCGGGCTTCTTCCCTGTCCGTGCTGCCTTCCCCAATCTCGGGCCGGGTCGGCGTCCACATCGTTACTTTCGAGGCCTGCTCAAGCTTCACACGCGTTACGGCCTGCAGAGTTGCTCGCCCACCATTCGTGGGCTTTATCGCGAGGCTCCGCCCTGGCCGGTTCCCCGGCTCGGACGCTCGCAAGCTACCAAGTTCAACCAACAACCTCCTTGGGTGGGTCCTTCCCCCACTGGTGACCTGCGCCGTTGAGGCGCACCCGAGATGCCCACTTATCGTGCCCGAACGCGGCTGCAAGCGGATTCAACGCAGCGGAGCCAACATGTCATCCGTAACGTCCTTGGAGTCAACGCCTCGACCACGCTTGTAACACGGGTGCGTCAAGCGGGGAGGCTGAAGCCGTTTTTCGCTGTGAACCAGCGAGGTCTTAGAAACACAGAACTGCTCACCATTGCTCGTCTCGACCGTCCCCGGTAAGGTCTAGCAGTTGGACCATCTGCACTGAGTGATGATGCATGGTCTCCAGCAGGTATTCGTTTCGGACTTCCCAGTCGGCCAATTTCCTCGTCAAGCGGATCAAGACGCCGATAGACGGACAGGACATCGCCGGATTTGCACCCAGAAAGGTGTACTGAAGGGCGACAAGCAGCCCGTCATCGTTTTCGTTTGGCCATCGAAAGACTTTAATCCGAACCTGCCGTGTATCCGAAGTCTTTCCCGTGATGATGTCCTCTGCTGCCCAGCTTTCTGCCTTGTTCATCGGCTTGCCAATTACTTCATATACACTTTCGTCGCTGAATGCATCGGGGAAAAACAAGTCCCCTGGCTTTGGCTTTTCTGGAAAGGAGTCATTGAGGCTCCTGAGCGGGTCGGCGCGAACCTGCATTCCGCTGAAAACGGCCTGCAACGCGGTAAGGCGTACCCGTTCATCGGAGACGGGTTTGCTGTCATCACTGCCCATTGCCCATGGGCAGAGCATCGCGCAAATGAGGCAGGCTGAAAGCCTCCCTAAAGAGCTCTCGGACACACCAACAGGTTAGCGCCAGTCCGCAACTCCCGCAAAACGGAGTTCTCGTAGATGTCGAATTTGGGGCATGCCGGGAAAAATCTACCTCTCCGGGAACCCCACTTGGCCCCGGCCTGCAGTTGACCGTTAACTTCGTCGCGGACGAAGCTCAAAGTTCACGCCTTCCTGCGCTTGAAGATGAGCCAGGACGCCAAACAGATTCTTGGCCGAAGGGTTGCCATTCGGTCCAAACATCCGCATAAGGCTGTTGGCCGGGATGGATGTCGCTTCCTCCAATTGCCGAAAGCCAACCGTGGCGTTGATATAGTTGCGCAAGATGGCGCGGCCCGTTTTCTCTTCGCCGGATAGCAAGAGCTCAATTGCTTCACGAAGCAGCGCCCTTCTGAATCGCGGTTCCCGTTGAGCGCGCTCGCGGATCGTCTCGCGAAAATCTTTGGTTAGTGGCATCGTCCTCTCTCCTGAGTCTTCCTGCTCCGGTAATCTTCCCAATTCGCCTTGGCCAGGCGGATGTCCTCCTGCTGGCGCTTCTTCGCGCCGCCGGCGAGCAGAATAACAAGGCGCTCGCCGTCCCGCCCGAAGTAGATGCGGTAACCGGGTCCAAAATCGACCTTGTATTCCAGAACCCCGCCACCGACCGTCTTAACGTTGGACAGGTTGCCGTCCGCAACGCGCTCGAGCGCCGTTGTTACTTTCGCCGTGGCTTGGACATTCAGTGCGCGCAGCCATTTTGTAAAGGGGCTCCGGCCGGCGGCGTCGATGTATTCCCGAACGTGGAGCACAAGTTGATAATAACATATATGTTATCACCGAAAGCGCCTCATCGAAGCGCCGCCGCCCTATTCTCGCCTCCCCCGCACCACTTCCCAACCCTCGATCCCTCCGGCGACCACCCGCAGCATGGGATGAGGCGCCAGTGTCCCCACACTCAGCTTCCGGTACGCCGCCCGGTCGCGATCCCGCAGTTTCCGGCGCAGGTGTTCGCGCTCATATTCCAGTTGACCCTGGGTGACGGGAATGGAAACCGCACGCCTGCCCGCCGCGATCTTCGAAGCGTCGAACCGGTAGCCCCTCGCTCCGGCCTCGTCGGCGACGGCCCAGAGATAGGCTCCGATCGCCGCTACCGGATCCTCGGCCGCTCGAAAGCGTCGCAGTTGAGGGTGAAACCGGTAGCCGCTCGTTTGTCCCATCAGCACCTTCTGGGCGAGCAGGCCTTCCCGCCACAGGGCAGTCAGCCCCATCCGGTCGAGCATGGACGGATGTAAGGACCAGAGCCGCATGATGGGGCGGACCTCCTGGTCTGCCTTCTTCTGATCTGTGGCCTCAAAGCTCTCTCTGCACAATACCGCTCCGCTCGCCCAAAGTCACAGGCCTTCTTAATTCCTGGACACCGCGCCAGTCCCTCTAGCGCACCCACTCCCGGCGGATTTCCGCGGCGAACTGCTCGGGGTTCCGCGCCTGGTACAGCACCGTGGCGCCGGCGCCAATCCCGGGAAGAAGCACCAACCGGTCGCCGCCCGCCCGATACATCTCTACGGTCTCGCCATTGGCCAGCCGGAACCAGCCGGATTGGTAGTGCTCGTTGGCAAAACCGTTGGTTCTCAAAGTCGGCCGCCATTCCGGTTCCCGGTTGAAGTCCACCACCCGGACCTTGGCCGCATCCACCGCGTCCGCTTTCAAAGTGACTGAGTAGAACCTGTCGTGAATAGTCAACGCATCGTGCGTCAACGTGTAGCTGGGCGGCCCGGGGGCGAATAGAAAAACCAAAGCCATCGCCGCCAGGCCAACCAGCACGCCCGCAATCCCGACCGCCGTTCCCGCCGGAATGCCGCCGGATGGAGCCGCCGCGGTTGATGGCGCCGACGCCGGGGCGCCGATGGCCTGCAGGAAACCATCCGTGTCGGCCGGGCTGAATAGCGCCGTCTTGGCATCCGTAATCACCACCACGGCCTTGGATTTGTCTGTCAGGTACCAGATGCTCTTGCCCAGCTTCGAGGTTCGGAATATGCCGTAATAGCCGAACATCCCGCCGTTGCCCCACAGCCGTATGCAGCCCCGAAAATCGTCCGCGCCGGCGGCTCTAGCTTCCCTCAGGCCGTCGAGCGAAAACTGCACGTCGCCAATCAGCCGCTTCACCGCGATCGACCGGCCCGTTACCTCATACCCCTTCGGCGAATACGCGTAGCACGCCAGCACAATCAGGATTTCCAGCGCCCAGACGAACGCGAGCATGTGCGGAATGAATCCTATGGCAAGGAGCAGTATGCACACCATGAGCGTGACAGCCTTGGCGAGCCGGTCATACGGGGCTATGGAAAAGGTCATCGCTAGTGACGCCCGAAACGGTGTCCGCCTCCGCCGCTAGGCATATGGAACGAACGCGGCGCGGGTGCGGGGTGGAAGCTGCGCGAGGGCGGCGGCGAGAAATGTCCCGTCTCCGGGCTGCTGTGTTGGCCGAACGCCTTCCCCGGACCGCTCGAAGGCGAGGCGTACTTCGAGCCGCCGAACCCGCCGCCCTTTGAGGCATACTGCGAGTTCTTAAATCCGCCGCTCTGCGCGTAGGAACTTCCGGAGTAGCGCTGCTGTGTGGCCGCGCCCGCGGTGCCGTACTTCTGCCCGGTGGCGGAATCGTTGCCGTAATAAGTCCTCCCGCGGCTCTGGTAGTCGCGGTAGCCTTCCCATTCCCCGCGGTCGAGCGGCCGGTAATCGTGACGGAACAGCAGGTCGCGCATCAGCGCGTACTGTCCGTAGAAAACCCAGAAATCGTGGCCGCCGCTATGGTCCCAATAGCCGTATTGGTTGGACCCTTGCGCAGGCGGCGCCATGTACGCGAACCCGGCCGGCTGCGCCACGCGGTCCGATTCGGAATCGTACTTCCCCAGCGGCTTGTGCTCGATCGCCATGCCCAGGTCGCCCTGCATGGCTGCGTAGGTCGATTGCGGCACTTGCACCCAGTGCTCGTCGGAAGTTGTGGTTCCCTGCTTCGCGGATGCGTCCGGGACCTGCGTCTTGACGGTCTCAATCTGCTGGTCGTATTCTTTGGAACTCCCGATGCCGCGGGTTTCCATATCGGCCAGGATCTTGTCCCAGGAGGTGTACAACTGCGCGCTCAGGGATTGCAGCGCCGCGGCGTTGGCGGGCAGCGCGGCGGCGTCCGTATGCAACTGGCCGGCGGCGCCGAGCAGAGTTCCGTAGTCCAGATTGGCAAGATTGCCGGCGGCAGCTTGAGCGCGCGTCTCCGCGGTAGTATCCCAGAGCCGGTCCCCTTCTGTTACCAGGTTGCGCTCGGCGGCGAGGCGCGCGCCCAGATCGGCCTTCTTCCCGGGCCAATCGGTTTCGGCCTTCTGCACGGTGGCCGTCACGGCGGCCAGATCGTACCGGTCGGTCGCGTCGTGGTCGCGCTGCATCCCCTGCAGCGTTTCGGGCAGGCGCTGCTTGAGATCCTCCCAGTGCGCGGCGTCTTTCTCCACGCCCGAAGCTTCCGCGACCGCGCCCGACCGGAAGCCGCGTTCTTCGGAGAGCAGCGATTCCACGCGCGGCCGGTCCTGCCTCCGGTTCTGTTTCTCCAAAGCCGCCAGGCGATCCGCGTCGCGAGCCGCGGAGTCGAGCAGCGCCGTGGATTGACTGAACTGGGCGGGCCACTGCTGCGCGGCGGGGAGGGTGCGGAACAGCGCGGCATCCGCCTGGAGGCTGTGGTTTACCTGGTCCTCGGCCGCCTGCACCTGAGCGCGCGCCGAGACCAGAGCGGCTCGTTCGCTATCGATCTGCCGGCGCAAACCGCGCGGCAGATTGTCCAGCCCCGCAAAAAGGACCGCGACAATCGACAGAGAAAGAACGACGGCTGAAAACTTCAATGCGGATCTACTCATAAGACTGCTCCAAGACGAGAAGGCAGACCACCAGAAGTCCGCCCCACTTCAGCGGCGATACACGGTGACGTTATCCGGCGCGATGCCGGCATACAGAGTGACGGCGAACGGCTCGCCTTCGGCCTTGCGAAGGCACAGCACGCCCTTGCCGCCTTCCTCCTGAAATTCCCAGTAATAATAGCTGGTGGGCTTCTGCCCGTCGTCGCGCCACGCGCGGACTTCGCGGCTCAAGCGGTAGAGCCACGTCTTGCCGTCGAACGCGAACGAATCGGCCGTGTTCTGGCGCTCGTCCATTTGGGCGAGGTCGTCCTCCGAAAGGCCCAGGTCCTCAAGGGTAATCTTACGCGCGTCGGTATGGATCGCGGTTTCCACTTCTTCATCGCCCGCCACGCGCAACGCCACGCGGCGGTCGCGGTAAGGACCGGCAAGCTCAAACCAGCGGCGCGCGCCCGCTTCCAGGTGGGTCAGACGGTCGGCCGTGAAATCCAGATCGGTCATCGAATCGCCCGCGCCGGACACGGAGATCACGTCTCCGGCGCGCGCATCGGTGACCTTCAGATTCGCCAGATCCTGCGGCTCCGGCTTGCCCGCGTTCGGGCCGGCAACGGGAGCCGGCTGCTTCTTGAAGAGTTGCATCATGACCATCCACAGCAGTGCGCCAAGTACGGCTACCAGCGTCAGCGTAATCATCGGGCGTTCACCCTGTTACGCCTTGGCCTTGTTGCCCATCTCCTGGGAACTGGAGATGGATGCGCTTCCCGCCGTAAGTTCCTTAGGCAAATAAGGAGGCGGCGGAGCGGGCTTGGCCGGCGCGGCGAGCTGGCGTTCGCGCTTCAGGGCTTCGAGCTCCGAATCCACGCCGTGGCCGCTGAGCTGGGCGAATTGCGCCTCCAGGTCTTCGTCCTTCCCCGTGTTGGCCAGATCGTCGAACGCCTTGGCGGTGGCCTCTTCCTTGGAGACGGTTTGCTCGAAGCGGTTGAGCGCCGCGAAGGCGTTATCCGCGTTGCCCACTCCCGCCATGGCTTCCGACACCTTGCGCTGCGCCACGGCGGCGTTCTTGCGCGCCACCAGCGTGGTGGCCGTGCGCTCGCCTTCCTCAATCTTGCGCTTCAGTTCCGTGACCTGCTGCTTGAGCTTCTCGCTGGTGGCCCGCGCGGACTCCACGGACTGCTGCATGGCCGTCACCTGCTGGTCGCACTCGGCCTTCTTCGCGAGCGCCTTGCGCGCCAGGTCCTCATTGCCCGCGTCGAGCGCCAGGCCCGCGCGGTCCTTCCATTCCTGCGACTGGCGCACGTACTTCTGATACTCGGCGTCCAGGCTGTTGTAGTTGCTCATCGCCATGGCCGAGGAGCGCACTACGTTGTTCAACTCGGTGCGCATATCGGCCACGGTCTGCTTCACCGTCGCTTCGAATGTGGCGTCCTCTAGGGCGTCCACGCCCTGATTCGCCTGGCCGCGGGCCACGCGGCCAACGCGGCTGAAGATGCTCGGTAGAAATGCCATATTCTTCTCCCTTAGTTTTCGAGACCGCTCAGCAGGCGCCGCGCGCTCATCACGTCCTGCAACAGGAAATGGACGCAAGAAAGGATATCGTCCTCTTCGTCCGGACCCAACTCCCGCAGCTTGCAGAAATTGTTCAACGTCACGGCTACCATGTCTTCGCCGGCGTCATAGACCTTGAAATGGGAAGTGGAGATGCCGTTATCGGCCGCGAGCATCGCGGCCATGATGTCCGGGGTCACCGCGGTCTGCGGAACCACCGTGCAAACCAGCGAGAACAACAGGATCTCTCCCTGGAGCACCGCCTGTATCGCGACCCCGCTTTGCACTTCCCGGACTCGCAATGTGTCTGGCCCTGGTTCGGAAACCTCATAGCCGGCCTCCGCCAAAAGGGCGTGGATTTGCCCCAACTGGGGGCTGATTGTAGCTGTCATAGGTTTGGAGCGACCTCCTCTTGGATACGCGTTCCGCCGCGCCGAAGTTCCGCGCGCACATTACGATACCACGGGCGGTCCGAATCGCGGTTGACCGTATCTCCATAATATCGCAATCTGCAATCATAATATTGCAATAAGTGATAATTGTCAAGAGAAATCTTCAGTGGGGCGGCCAGTCGACTTTGTATCGGGGCATGGCTTTAGCCGTCCGCACAGCCGTACTCTGTAGGGGTCGGGCATGCCCGACCCACCCGCGCGGCCGCGATGTCTTCTGACGCCCTTCTGGCCGCGTGCAACAACCCCGTGGCGAAGGCGACGCCCTCGCCCGCCGGCCCACGCTGTACAATAGCTGTGAACCTTACGTCACGAAGCGATTCCGCACAATAGCATCGCTTTTACGCAAATTTCAGCTCGAGGAAACACACATGACCCCACGTTCGGCTTATACGCTTGCGGCCTGCTGCCTGGCGATTCTCCCGGCGCTGGCGCAGGCGCCCGGCTTGGCAGATGTCAATATCCGGTTGCGGGCGCAGGAAACCAAGGATTCACAACTGATGTGGTGGCTGCACGAGGTGACCGACGTCTACGGCCCGCGCCTCACCGGCTCCCCCGGCCTGCGCGCGGCCCAGGACTTTGCGGTCGGTCAGATGGTGAAATGGGGCTTTTCGAATGTCCACCTCGAAGCCTGGGACTTCAACCATCCCGGCTGGCAGAATTGGGATCTGGAAGCCAACGTGGTCTCGCCGTTTCAGCAACCGCTGAACGTGCGGGCAGTCTCCTGGACGCCGGGCACCAACGGCCCGGTGCAGGGTCCCGTGCTGGTGGTCGAACCTCCCGAGCCCCCGGCGGTCGCTGGACGAGGCGGACGCGGTGGCGCCGGCGGCGGTCGCGGCGGCGGTTTGACACCCGAGCAGTTAGCGGCCATCGAGAACCCCGGCGCCTCACCGCCCCCCATGCCGGCGGCGACGCCGAACGAGAGGAAGCCCGTCACCCAGGCCGACCTCGATGCCTACCTCGCGACCGTCAAAGATAAGGTTCGCGGCGCCATCGTCTTCTACGGCCCGCACGTGCAGGTGGCGGAGAACTTCGTGCCCGCGCCATTGCGCCGCGACGAGGATTCCTGGTCGCAGCCCGCCGGTCGCGGCGGCCGTGGCGGTCCCGCCGCGGGCGGTCGCGGCGGTGAAACCCCCGAGGGCCTCACCGCGGTCGAGATTACTCAGCAGATGAACAAGTTCCTCATCGAGAACGGCGCCCTGGTCAAGGTGACCGATTCCGGCCGCGCCTACGGCGTGATCGTGCAGCAATCCACCGCGGGTTACAACGAGAACCCCAACAACCCCAACCTGCCCACGCTGCTCATGGGCAACGAGGACTTCGGACGCATCTACCGCACCGCCACCATCGACCATATCCCGGTGGTCTTGCGGATCAACATCCACAACGAGTTCTATCCCACCGGACGCACCGTCTACAACGTGGTGGGTGAGCTGCCCGGCTCCGACAAGGCCGACGAAGTGGTGATGAACGGCGGTCACTTCGACTCCTGGAACCCGGCCACCGGCGCCACCGATAACGCGGCCGGCGCCTCGGTGGCGGTCGAGGCCTTGCGGTTGATTCACACCCTCAACCTGCCCCACCGTCGCACCATCCGCGTCGCGCTGTGGAGCGGCGAGGAGGAAGGCCTCTATGGTTCGTTGGCTTATGTCGCGCAGCACTTCGGCAGCGCCGAGAACCCCAAGCCGGAATGGTTCAAGCTCGACGCCTACCTGAACCTCGACGACGGCACCGGCAAGCCGCGCGCCGCCAGCGTGTTCGGGCCGCCCGAGGCCGCCGCCATGGTGCAGACCGCCATGGACAACTTCAAGGACTGGGGCTTCTATCGCGTCAACCCGACCGTCGGCCGCCAGACCGGCAGCACCGATAGCACTTCGTTCAACAACGCCGGGCTGCCGGGTGTGGGCTACAGTCAGGATCCGTTCGACTACAACACCTACACCCACCACACCAACTTCGACACCTATGAGCGGATCTACGAGCCCGACATGCGCGAGGCGGCGGTGGAAGAGGCGCTGACCCTCTACGCCCTCGCCAACGCCGACCAGATGGCGCCGCGCTGCTCGGCTGCCACCATGCCCCCGCCTCCGTCTCCGTCTCCCGCGGGCCGGGGTGGCGCCGGCCGGGGCGGCGAAAACCTGCCGGTGACGCCGGTGGCGGAGTTCAGGTTGCCGGCCGGGGTGACCGCGCCCGAGCGTCCCAACCCCTGCACTGCGGCGCCGCCGGCCCAGGCAGCGCCGGTCTCCTGGCCGGCGGGGAACACGCCCGCTCAGTAGCCCTGAACAACGTTGGCAAATACGGTGCTGGCGGTGCGATCCGATCCACCGCCAGCCCCGCCGCGACCGCCTAAGCACCCTTCCCCCCTTCCCGCAGCCCGCCCTCAACCAATCCGCACCCTCTTTGATATCCTGAAAATCCCCCGCACTTATGACGCGCCCTCGCTCTTCCCGCCAGCGGTACCGGTCCTTCGTGGAGGATTACCGGCGGCGCCGTCTCGACGAGGCCCGCCAGGACCGGCAGCGGCAAGGCGCCGGCCCGCCACAGGACGCTCGCCGTAAGCGCCGCCAGTATCTGCGCGAATACCTGCGCTGGTTGCAGCCGGAACGTTATGCCGTCGGCGTGTTGTTCACGCTGGCGTTGGTCGGCGCCGGCCTGCAGATGGTCGAACCGCTGTTCCTGCGCTTCATTGTCGACCGCGTGCTGCTCAATCCGCATTTGGACCGGGCTTCCCGCATCGCCCGTCTGGATGGCTCCGGCGCACTCTTCCTTGCCCTGGTGGTCGCCTCGAACCTGGTGAACGCGCTGCGGGAGTACCGCCAGCGGCTGGTGAATAACCGTATCACCGTCGCGCTGCGCCGCGCCCTCTTCGACCGTCTCCTGCACTTGCCGATGCCCAAGCTGTGGGATATGAAAACCGGCGGCATCCTCTCGCGCATCACGGGCGACGTGGATACCACCACCGGCCTGTTGCAAATGGCGCTGATCTCGCCTTCGGTGTCCGTCATCCGCCTGTTGGTCGCCATCGGCATCCTGACTGCCCTCAACTGGCGGCTGGCCTTGACCGCGCTAGCCATCGTCCCCGGCATTATGGCGATCAGTTTCGTCTTCGCCAAACGCATCCGCCCCATTTACCGTTCCGTCCGCAAAGACGCGGAGGAGATCGACGGCCGCGTGGGCGAGACCTTTTCCGGCATTCGCGTGGTCCGCGCGTTCCGGCGCGAGGTCAACGAGTTGCTCGATTTCATGCGCGGCCGCCACACCGTGCTCCGCAAGGAGATGTTCGCGCAACGCCGCGAGACCGTCATCTGGACCTCGTGGAACCTCCTGATGGGCGTGGTGAATGTCGCCATCGTTTGGTTTGGAGGCTATCTGAATGTGCGCGGCGGCGCCTCCATCGGCGACATCATGGCGTTCCAGTGGTACACGTTTCTGCTGCTGAACCCCATCTGGAACATCGTAAATACGTTCTCCGAGTTGCAGCGCTCGCTGGCCGCCATGGAGCGCGTCTTCGAAATCCTGGCGATGGAGGACGACAAGCCCGACCGTCCGGACGCCCGTGAAGCGCCGCGCATCGCGCGCGAAATCCGCTTCGAGGATGTCGAGTTTGAATACCGCGAAGGCCGCCCCGTAGTCCGCGATTTCAATGTGACCGCCGCGGGCGGGTCGGTCGTCGCCCTGGTGGGCCGCAGCGGCGCCGGCAAGACTACCGTTACCGATCTGCTGGCCCGCTTCCACGACCCCACCAAAGGACGCGTCCTCCTCAACGGCGTCGATATCCGTGACTTTCACCTGCGTTCGTATCGTGGCCTGCTGGCGCTCGTCCAGCAGGACGTCTTCCTGTTCGACGGATCGGTGCGGGAGAATATCGCCTATGGCCGCCACGATGCCAGTGACGCCGAAATCGAGGATGCCGCGCGCCGCGCCAACGCGCACGAGTTTATTGTCAGGTTGCCCGAGCAGTACGACACCTTCGTCGGCGAGCGCGGCGTGAAGCTCTCCGGCGGCCAGCAGCAGCGCCTGGCAATCGCCCGCGCAATCCTCGCCGCCCCGCAGATTCTGATCCTCGATGAAGCCACAAGCAACCTCGACACCGAAAGCGAGCAACTGATTCAAGCCTCCATGGCCACCCTCCTGGCTGGCCGCACCACTTTCGTCATCGCCCACCGTCTCTCCACGGTGCGTCGCGCAAGCCTCATCCTTCTGATGGAAGATGGCCGCATCGTCGAGCGCGGGACCCACGAGCAGTTGGTGGCGGCTCGCGGCACTTATTACGAGATGGTCGTGCGGCAGATGGAATCCCACGGCCGCGAGGGGGAGGAACCGCTCCGGTAGGCGCCAATCGAATCGGTCATTGCAAAGCCAGGTTTAGACGAACGTGGTTCAGAACACGCTGCGCCGCGGAAGGCTTGGGATCGAGTTCGGAATTGTGGCGCCGGCCATATACATAGTCACCGATGAACCATCCCATGGCGGACCCCGCCGCGACATCGCCGGGGAAATGCTCGCGGGCGCCGACCCGCGCCACCACCACCGTCGCAGCGAAGGCGTATGCCAGAACGGGAATGATTCGCGGATGCGGATACTGGTGGGCCACCACGGAAGCCATCGCCCAGGTGTTAATGGCGTGTCCCGACGGAAAGCCGGAATTCCACCGGCCGTGCGCGCCGGCCTCGAAATGGCCATCGCCGTCGGTCTCGAGCGGCCGTGCGCGGTCCGTCGCCATCTTCACGGCCTGCGCCACCACGTTGCTATCGATAAGGGTTTCAAAACATAGCAGACCGGTTTCGCGAAGCCGGTCGTCATGGGTACCCGTTCCAATGAAGTAGAATCCTGCGCTGATCGGTATCAAAGAGTACGCCGAGCCAAAGCGTGAAGTCCATGTGCCGAATGACACCTGGCTGGAAGTGTTAGGCAAATCTTTCACGGTCAAATGGTCGGTGGCGATCAGTGCGGCCACGGCGCCGCCGAAGATCGCCCAGTACTTCGCGTCGGATTTCGCCGTATGCAATGGGCTGGTCCAGATGTCCTTCTGGTCCTGCAGGATGTATCTGGGCATACGCACGAAAGGGTGAAAGACGCCCGATTGGTCCCACAGGTCCCTTTGCTTGATAACCGGCGCTCCCGGTTGAACCTCCAGAGCGGAATGCTGCGGCGCCGGTTGATTTTCAGCGGCCTGCGACTGTGCAGCGGTTTCCGATTGTGCAGCGGTCTGCGACTGTGTCTGGCCGATAGCGCCGCCTGCGGCAAGCAAGACAATCACGAGTGACTTCACGCTCCTTCTCCTTTTCATGAAGCGAATGCAATTGCCTTGCCGCTGTGTTCCGCTTCACAGCCTGCTTGCATGGCGGAGAGGCTCACTCGAAGCTCACTCGATCCGGCGCCAGATCAGCGTGGCGCGCCAGCCAGGCGCGTGAGCTTCCAGCGTGAGCGTGTTACCCGAAAAACGGTAGTGACGAACCTGCTTCCGGCCGATCCAGTTGGGGAACCACGCGCCTTCGACGGCGTGGATCACGACTCCAGCTTCGGCGTCCACCGTGAACGTACCCCAATACCCAACATAGTTGCGCCACGCGTGCCCGGCTTCTTCCGGCGCAGCGTCCTCCGGATCGGCATTAGCCAGCGGATCGAGGCCCGAAGCCGCGACTTGCGCCGACATCTGCCCGTTATCCAGATACAGAATGCGGCCGAGTGGACACTCGCCCATAGGCTTCTCCACGACCCCCGACGCCCGCGACACCTCATAGGAGAGCAGTGTCCACGCGCCCAGGAAAGACGCCGAGTCCTCCGGCTTGCCAGTCATAGAAGAAGAGTCTATCCCTTTGGAGTGGCCCCCGGCAATGGCGCGCATGTCAAGCTATGAAGCTCTGAATATCCGTGGCATTATTGGATAGGCGGCCGATAATATGACCGTGAGCCCAGGCATCCGTAGTCGTATTCGAAGGCTGGCATGGCCTGACAGGCTGCTGCTCGTGCTCATAGTTTTCTGCAGCATCGGCGGCATCCCTGCCAACTATCTTCATTTACGCCACCGCATGGATTCAACCGCCGTATTCTTGGAGTTACTGACGGAGACCGTGTGGGCGACCATCGCGGGTGTGGTTGCCTATTCAGTGATCCGGCGGAAGCGCAGACCTTCAGACTACGGTTTTTCACTCCGGCGCGGAGGTCTGGCGTCGCTGGCTATGCTCGCGGTCATTCACGTCTATCTCGCGCTCAGCGGCAAACTCACCCTATCGGCGCCCGAAAGCTACCTCTTGAGCGCGGTGGGCGCTTTCATGGAAGAACTCCTCTTCAGGGCGATCGCGATCGACATGTTTGTCGTGCTCATGGATGGGGTACAAGCTAAGGCCTTTTGGGCAATACTGGCGAGTTCCGCGCTCTGGTCGCTCCCTCATATACCGTCCAAGAGTCCCGCTCAACTGCTTCCGGGCATCTTCCTCGGAGGCTTGTTCTTTGGATACGTCTACCATAAGTCCAGGTCTATTCTCTTACCCGCGTGGATTCACGTCGCCGCAAACGCGGGATATCTGGCTGGGATATGGATGGCAGGCCTGTACTGTCTGATTAGCTTCGCCGGTTGGATAGCTCCGAATCGACGCGCGCGATGCTTTCCGGCGTGCCCAGGTCGCGCCAGTAATCGCCGTCGGCGCGATATGCCACAATCCTCTCCCCCTCGCCTGCCAGCCGCAGATAGGCCTGGATAATGGAGAATGCCCCTTCTTCGCTCATCCTCTCCAGGAGGCGCGGCGAGATCGCGTGAATTCCGGAGAACGCCAGTTCCTGTAATTGCGGCGACGGCCTCACCAGTTCCGTCCTCCCCTCTTTGACCAGCCGCCGCCCGCATAGCTGCATTTGCTCGTCGAAAAGTAGATATCGGGAAGACTGACGCTGCTGCACCGCCAGCGTAGCCAGCGCCCCGTTCCGCGCGTGGCAGCCGGCCATGCTCCCCAGATCGATGTCGCTGATTGCGTCGACATTGTGCAGCAGGAACGGCGCGTCCGGACCGTCGCGAAAGAACCACGCCGCCTTCTTCAGGCCGCCGCCGGTATCGAGCAAGCTGGCCTCTTCGGATATCTCGATCCGCATTCCGAAGTAATTCTTTGCGCGCAGATAATCCGTTATCATTCCGGCGAAATGGTGCACATTGACGATGACTTCACGCACTCCAAATTCCCGCAGGCGCGCGAGGGCGATCTCCAGCAGCGTGCGTCCGGCCACCTCAACCAGCGCCTTGGGCCGGTCATTCGTTAGCGGACGCAACCGCGTGCCCAGCCCGGCGGCCAGGATCATCGCTTTCATTTGCCCAGCTTCTCCATTTCCACGTGCCGCACAACCACGTCCACGCCCTCACGGCCGCGGAAATGCCGCGCCAGCGCCTCCGCCAGGTACACCGAGCGGTGCCGGCCGCCGGTGCATCCGAACCCTGCCATCAGGCTATGGAAGCCGCGCTCCTGGTAGTTCTTCACGCTCGCTTCCACCATCGACGTAGCACTGGCCAGAAACTCGCGCACGCTGGCCTGCCCGCTCAGATAGTCGATTACCGCCGCGTCTTTGCCCGTGAGGGACTTGAAGCGCTCTTCGCGGCCGGGATTCGGCAGCCCGCGGGCATCGAAAATGAAACCGCCGCCATTTCCGCTCTCGTCCTTCGGCGGGCCGCTCTGGTGAAATGAAAAGCTGAAAATCTTCAACGCCAGGCTGCCCCGCGAAGCAGGCGCCGGGACGGATTGCGCAACGCCCTGCATCCCGCCGGTGTCCGCCGGCGCGTTCAGGCGCTGTAGTTTCTCCGACGCGATCATGCGCTCAAAGGCGCCCAGCAGCGTGGGCAGTGCGATGGGCAGCTTTACGCGCTCGAGCAGCCAGCGCAGGTTCTTCAACGCGTAGGGTACGCTCTGCAGGAAATGCGGCTTTCGCTCATAGAAGCCGCGGAACCCATACGCCCCAAAGGCCTGCATCATGCGCACATAGACAAATGCGTAGTAGTGGCGCATGAACTCTTCCCCGGTCAGTTCAACGAACTGCGCGAGAGCCGCTAAGTAGCGCTCCAGCAGTTGCTGGCGCAGCGCGGGAGGCAGGTCGGCCTTTGAGTCATAAAGCAGGGAAGCGATATCGTAGTGCAGCGCGCCTTTGCGCCCGCCCTGATAGTCCAGGAAGAATGGCTGGCCGCCGCGCAGCATCACGTTGCGCGATTGGAAGTCGCGATAAAGAAAATAGTCGCGGCTGGCGGTCAGCAGAAATCGTGCCAGGCGGCTGAAATCATGTTCCAGCTCCTGCTCGTTGAAAGGAATTTCTGCCAGCTTGAGAAAGTAATACTTGAAGTAATTCAAGTCCCACGCAATCGACTGGCTGTCAAAGCTCGGGCGCGGATAACAGACCTTGTAATTCAGGTCCCGCGAAGCTTCAATCTGAAAGCGCGGCAGTTGCGCCACCACCTTGCGGTAAGCCTCCACCGCCTCGGGCGCCAAACTGTCTCCCACCCTGTTAGCCGAGAGAAATTGAAACAGCGTGACGTCGCCCAGGTCTTCTTCCAGGTAAGCGCCCGCATCCAGTTCTGCTCCATAAATCTCCGGCACAGGCAGGCCGCGGCCGCGGAAGTGCCGCGAGAATTCCAGGAACGCGAGGTTTTCCTCGCGCACGTCATACAGGATGCCAACCGCGGTCACATCCCGATGCGCCAGCCGCAGGATATTGCGCCCCGACCCTCCCAGTTCGCCCTGCAAGGGATCTACCCGTTCCACGGGCAGGCGAAAATGCCGCTCAAACAGCCGTTTCAGAACGTCCAGGGACTCTGTTCGCAACCGTCACCGCCTCGCAACCGCGATCTCGATCACTTGGGCGTCACGTGGATCAGGGCGCCGGGATTGGCGTCCTGCAACATCCACAGCGAGCCATCGGGGCCTTCCTCCACGTCGCGCATGCGGCTGCCCGCGGCCCATCGCTCGGCGGGTTTGGCGCCGCCATGGCCGTCAAACACGATGCGGGTGAGCGACATGGTCGCCAGGCCGGTGACGAAGCCGCTGCCGTCCCATTGCGGAAAGGTCTGTTTGCCGTGGTAGAACATCAGGTTGCCCGGCGCAATCACCGGAACCCAATAGAGCACCGGCTTCGCCAGGTCGGGCCGCGTATCAGGGTTGGGAATGGGCACGCCGTTATAGTTCATTCCATAGGAGACCAGCGGCCAGCCATAGTTCTTTCCCTTCTCGATCAGGTTCAGCTCGTCGCCGCCGCGCGGGCCGTGCTCCACTTCCCACAATTCGCCGGTGGGCGAAAACGCCAGGCCATAGGGCGTACGGACGCCGCTGGCCCAGGTTTCAGCGGGCGTCAGATTGGGGCCGGAAAAGGTGTAGGTGCTCACCACCTTCGCGGTCTTGGCGGCTTCGGTATCACTCGGCGGGTCGATCAGGGGAATCGCGGCAGCGCCGGTTTTGCCGAAGTTCGGATTGCCGGGCGCGGGTTTGCCGTCGAGCGTGAGCCGCAGGATCTTGCCTTCGGGTAGGTCGGGATCCTGGGCGGGAGTCATGCGCTGGCGGTCGCCGACCGTGAGGAACAGATACTGGCCGTCGGGCGAGAAGGCCACCTGCGCGCCTTCCTGGCCGCCCCTCCCCGTGGGCAACTGGCGCCACAGCACTGCGAAGTTTTCGAGCGCCGCCGAAGTGGCCGTGACGTTCAGCCTGGCGCGGGCGAGCGCGAGTCCGCCGCCATAGTCGCCGGGCTCGGCATACGTGAGGTAGATGCTGTGGTCGGTGGCGTAATGGGGCGAGAGGAAGACGCCATGCATGCCGCTCTGTCCCTGGAAGTAGACTGCGGGCGTATTGCTCACCTGGATCTTCTGCCCCTGCTGGGTCACCAGCCAGACGGGCCCAACCTTTTCCGTGATCAACATACGGCCATCGGGCAGGAAGGCGATCCGCCACGGCAGGTTGAACGTCGCGACCGTGGTCATGGTGAAGGGCAGGCTGGCTTCGGGCTTCTGTTCGCCAATATTGACCTGAGCCCAGGCCGCCGACGCGAGGGCCAGAAGCGCCGCCCCTTTCGCCAATTTCATCGTCAATTCTCCTCTCCGTTCCACTCAAGCGCCCAGCCTCAAACGATCCGGCGCGCGGTTGTTCTCGTATCCTACCATGGGGGTCGCGCCACGCCACCAGGAACCGCTCTCCCACGTTCCCGGCTCGGTCGGCTCGCGCCACCCCACGCCACCAGGAACCGCTCTCCCACGTTCGCGGCTCGGTCGGGGCGCGCCACCCCACGCCCCAGGAACCGCTCTCTTACCTTCGCGGCTCGGCCGGGGGTGGTACTGTTTCCCTATGACTGAGACGTTGTACGGGCGGATCGTCTTCGGCGCGTCGGCGGTGCTGCTCGGCGTCATCGCACTGATGTGGCATGACTCCGACACATGGCAAACCCTGCGTCAGATTTGGAGCCTGCCTTTTGGAACCGTCATCGGCGGGTGTCTCATGAGCCTTCAAATTGCCGGCGGGATTGGGATGCAACATCCAAGGACCGCGCGTTTAGCGGCGATTGTTCTCGGCGTCGTCTATTTGCTTTTCTCCATGGCCTGCATCCCCGGCATCGTCGCCGCGCCGGCCATCTATGCGCATTACGGGAGCTTCTTCGAACAGTTTTCCGCGCTCTGCGGCGCTGTCGCCCTGTACGCCGCAACCGAGGCGAATGCAACGCGGGCGGCAGCGTTAGGCCGGGCGGCGCGGTTTGGAATCGGAGTCTGCGCAATCTCATTTACCCTGAGTCAGACAATCTACCTTGGTGTGACAGCCGAGCTGGTTCCAAGGTGGATTCCTCCCAATCGAAGTTTTTGGGCGATACTCACGACAGTCGCGTTTGCGCTCGCGGCGATCGCCATTCTCATCAATCGCCAGGCGCGGCTTGCCCTCCGCCTGATGACCCTCATGCTGGCGCTCTTTGGCGTGTTGGTTTGGATTCCGCGCCTGATCGCTCACCCGGAAGCGCACCTGAACTGGTCCGAACTCGGCTTGACCTTCCTCATTACGGGGGCCGTCTGGATGGTGGCCGGCGAGCATCCGTTGCGGACGGCTGACTGAATTGCCTATGCTGATGAAGCGGCGCAGCGGCCGCCGGAGGGTACATGGGGACACGGTCAACGGACGATCCCATTTTTCAGCCCCTGACCATTAACGGGCTGACGTTCAAGAACAGGATTATCCGCTCCAGCCTGGGTGGGCGGATCGACTACTACGACGGGTCCATGTCCGGCGCGCGGATTGCGTGGGACCGCCAGTTTGCGCGCGGCGGCGTGAGCGCGATTATTTCGTCCAATGCGGGCATCCGCACGGACGGGATCGCGGTGCCGGGATACGCGGCCATCGATCACGACCGCACCATCCCTTCGTGGCGCGCGCTGGTTGGTGAGATTCACAAGCACGACTGCCACTACATCATTCAGCTCCACTTTTCCGGCCGGCAACGCGATCTGGCGCGCAAGGAATACGTGGGCGTGCCGGGCATGAGCGCGACCGACAAGCCCGATCTTCTGCACGGGCTGCGCGCGCGCCAATCGAACGGCGCCGAAATCCAAGGGGTGGTGCGGGACTACGGACACGCGGCGCGGCGGGCGCGCGAGGCCGGCGCCGACGGGGTGGAGATTGTGGCGTGCAACGGCTATCTGCTGCATCAGTTCCTGTCGAGCGCCATCAACGAGCGCAGCGACGAGTATGGCGGCAATCTCAGGGCGCGCGCGAAGATTCTGCTGGAGGCGGTCGCGGCCGTGCGCGCAGCGGTGGGCCGGGATTTCTTCGTCTCCGTGAAGCTGAGCGGCAGGGACGATCACAACGCCTGGACCGCGCCCTTCGAACGGGCCGTGGGCAACACCATCGAAGACTCCGCGGAGGTGGCGCGCTGGCTGGCCGAGGCCGGCCTGGACGCCATCCACCTGTCGCAGGGAGATTCGTTTCCACACCCGCGCATTCCGGCCGGCTTGTTTCCCACGGATGAGGCCAGGATCCCCTACGCGGTGATGTACTACGAAGGGACGCGCGTTCCGGCCAACATCTTCATGATGAATTTCGCGCTGCTGCGGCGGCTGATCGAGTGGAACTGGGGGAGGCGTATGCCCTATAAACGCGGCGGAAAGCTGCTCCCCGAGGTAATCGAGGGGATGAACCAGGCGGATGCCGCGAAGATCAAGGAGGCCTCGGGCCTGCCCGTGATCTGCGTGGGCGGCTGGCAGACGGCCGGACCGATCCGCAGGGCGTTGGCGGCCGGTCACTGCGACGCCATTTCCATCGCGCGCGGCCTGCTGGCGAACCCGGACCTGGTACATCGCTTCGCCGAAGGGCAGAACGCGCCGGAGAAGCCCTGCACGTACTGCAACAAGTGCGCGGTGAATGCGCTGCGGCATCCCCTGGCATGTTGGGAAGAGTCTCGTTTTGAGAGCCGTGAACGGATGTTCGAGGAAGCGTACCGCATCTTCCGGGAAGCAGCGGTGGGGGCGGACGATCTGGGAGAATGATATGAGGTGGGGAAATACTTCGTCCAGAATTTCGGGTGCCGGGCTACGCAGGCGGATGGCGCGGCTTTGGAAACGCTGCTGGCGGCCAAGGGCTTTGAAGCGGCCGCGGAACGCGCCGGTGCGGACCTGGTCATTCTGAACACCTGCACCGTGACGGCGTCGGCGGACGAAGACGCGCGCCACGCCATCCGCCGGGTACACCGCGAGAACCCGGAGGCGCGCATCCTGGTGACGGGCTGCTACGCGCAACGGGCCCCGGAAGAACTGGCGGGGTTCCCCGGCGTCGAATGGGTGGTGGGGAATTCGCACAAGACGCAGATTGCCGAATTGGTGACTCTGGTGCAGCCGCAAGGCTTGCCGTACCACGGCAACATCCACGTGGGCGACATTTTCGCGCAGCACGATTTTCTCTCGGCGCCAGTGGAAGACGCGTCGGGCGACCGCACGCGGCCCAACCTCAAGATTCAGGACGGCTGCAACAATCGCTGCTCGTTTTGCGTGATCCCGTTCGTGCGCGGCCGCAGCCGCAGCGCGCCGGTGGAGCAGGTGGTGAAGCAGGTGCGCGGGCTGGCCGGGCGTTACCGGGAAATCGTGCTGAGCGGCATCAACCTGGGCCGGTGGGGCCGGGAACCGGGCAGCGCCATGCGGCTGGCCGATTTGCTGCGGGTGCTGCTGAGGGAGACCGACGCGGCGCGTCTGCGGCTCAGCTCCATCGAACCGATGGACTGGTCCGACGATCTGCTGGACCTGGTGGCCGAATCGCCGCGCATCGCCAAGCACGTGCACGCGCCGCTGCAATCCGGCTCGGACCGCATCCTGCGTCTCATGCACCGCAAGTACCGGCCGCGGCATTATGCCGACCGCGTTTTGAAGGCGCGCGCGCTGATGCCGGACGCGGCGATCGGGGCCGACGTGATGGCCGGCTTTCCGGGCGAAACCGATGCCGATTTCGAGGAGAGCTTCCGGTTTATCGAGAGTCTGCCGTTTACCTATTTGCATGTCTTCACCTATTCGGAGCGGCCGGGAACGCCCGCGGCGAGCGACCCGGATTCGACGCCGCCGGCGGTGCGCAAGGAGCGTAACCGCACGCTGCGCGAGCTGGCGGCGGTTAAGAACCGCGCCTTCCGGGAGAGCATGGTGGGGAAGACGCTATCGGCCGTGACGCTGCATGAAGCCGGCGCCGCGCTGACGGAGAATTATTTGAAAGTCCAGTTGGCCGGGTTGCGGGAGCCGAATTCGATCGTGGACTTGCGGATTGGCGGGGTTACGGACAGCGGGTTGCGGGAGTAGGGGCCGGTTGGCGGAATGGCAGGCGGAAGCGCCTGCCCCACCTACACTCGTAGGTCGTATCCGCGGGCGCGCATGCCTTCGATGATGCGAGCGCGGATTTCGCCGGCTTCTTCGGACGAGAGCGTGCGCTCGGGGGAGCTTACGGTGAGGCGGAACGATACGCTCTTCTGCCCGGCTTCGAGAGGCGGACCGGAATACTGGCGCACGAACTCGATGGAATCGAGCAGGGGCCCGGCGAAGGAAGCCATGGCGGCCCGAAGGTCCCCGACGTACTCGCGCGGCGCGGCGATCACGGAAAGATCGAAGGCGCTCGAGGGATAACGGCGGATGGGCGCGTACTTGCCGTCGCGCGCGCTCAGTTGCCAGACCAGGCGCAGATCCAGATCGAGGACGGCGGCGCGGCCGGATTCCACCAGCGACGGGTGCAGCTCAAAGACGCGGCCCACGCGTTCGCCGTGCCATAGCATGTCGGCCGATCGCACCGGGTGTTCGAACGGGCGCGCTTCGGCGCCCGACGCCTGAGCGCCGGGCATGAGGCATTCGGCGGCGCGGCGGATTTCGGCCAAGCCGGCCACGCCATCGCCTTGCCGGTCGTAGAGGACGGCCATCAAGTGCGGGATTTCTTCGGGCAATCCCTCCGGCTGCCGGTGAATTTCGACGCCGATTTCGAACAGGCGGAACGAGTCGCGATGCTTGCTGTTTTCGAGCACGTTCTTACGGATGCCGGGCAGCAGGGACGTGCGCAGCAGGACTTGATCGGAGGCAATGGGGTTCGAAACGCGCACGTGCGCGGCGGGGTCGAAGCCGAAGGCGCGCGCGTCCTCTTCGCCGATGAAGGAATAGTTGTAGACCTCGGTGAAGCCCAGGTCCGCGAAAATGCCGCGGACTGAATGCTGGAAGGCGCGTTCCGGATTGACGGGCGGGACGGCGGCATGCCCCAGCGGGGCGCTGGGCTTGATGGAATCGTACCCCACCATGCGGCCGACCTCTTCGGCCAGATCCTCCTTGATGGAGACGTCCTTGGTGGCGCGCCAGGAAGGCACGGTGACGGAGAAGACGAGCGGTTCCGGCTCAGCGACGCGAAACTCCAGGCTTTCGAGGATGCGGCGGACTTCGGCGGACGAGATGGCACGGCCGAGCATGCGCACGAGCCAACCGAGCGTAAGGTGGATGGGAGGGGGCGGCGGGATCTCACGCTTCTGGTCCGCCACGCCGCCGACGAGGCGCATTCCGGGGGCGATTTCACGGAGCAGTTCGATGGCGCGGGCGAGGCCGCGAACGGTATTGGCGGGGTCCTGCGCCTTTTCAAAGCGCATGGAGGCGTCGGTGCGCAGCTTGATGGCGGAGGAAGTCCTGCGGATGGAGGACGCCTGGAAGTTGGCGCTTTCGAGGACGACGCGGCGGGTGTTTTCGCCGATGGCGCTGCGCTGGCCGCCGATGACGCCGCCGAGGGCAATGGCGCCGGCCGCATCGGCGATCACCAGGTTCGAGGGGTTCAGCGTGTACTCTTCGTCGTTGAGGGCGACGTAACGCTCGCCGGGCGCAGCAGGGCGTATGAAAATGGTGTTGCCCTGGAGCAGGTCCGCGTCGAAGGCGTGCATGGGCTGCGCGAGCTCGGCCATGATGAAATTCGTCATGTCGACGATGTTGTTGATGGGGTTCAGGCCGATGGCGGTCATGCGGGATTGCAGCCAGAGCGGGGATGGGCGGACGGTGACGTTCTCAAAGACCAGCGCACTATAACGCGGGCAAAGGGTGAGGTCCTCGATGCGGATCTCAACGGCGGCGGGGCCTTCGGGGAGCAGATCGAGGCGCACCGGGTCCTTCAGCTTGCGCCGCAGGATGGCGGCGACTTCACGAGCCATGCCGAGGTGTCCCCACAGATCCGGACGGTTGGTGATGGACTTGTTATCGATTTCGAAGACGCTATCGGGGAGGCATCCGGCGAGGGGCGCGCCGACCTGGGAATCGATCTCGATGATGCCGGCGTGGTCGCGGTTGACGCCCAATTCGGCGCCGCTGGCCAACATGCCGTCGCTCTCGATGCCGTCGATGACCTTTTTTCCGACCGGCGCATAGGCGGTGACGATGCCCACGCGGCAGTTGGGCGCGCCGCAGACGACAGTCACTTTTCCGTAGCGGCCGGCATCGACCAGGGCTTTGACATTATGGCTGCCGGGGATGGGATCGACCGATTCGACGCGCGCGGCGCAGGCGCGCTCGAGCAGCTCGCCGGAGCGCTCGATGCCTTCGCACTCGGCGGTCTTCATGGTGATGAGCTTCTCGAGCGGCTCGGGAGCGGTGTCGAGGTCTTCGACGAGTTCGCGAATCCAGTTGTAGGAGAATTTCACGATGGCCTCGGTGGGCGGGGCATTAGAATTGCTCCAGGAAGCGCAGATCGCCGCCCTGCAGATGGCGGATGTCGTCGATGGCGTAGCGCATCATCACCAGGCGCGTGAGGCCCAGGCCGAAGGCGAAGCCGCTCCACGCTTCCGGGTCGATGCCGCTCATGCGGAGCACGTTGGGATGCACCATGCCGCAGCCGAGTTGTTCCACCCATCCACTTTGTTTGCAGACGGGGCAGCCGGCGCCGTTGCAGAGCAGGCACTGGATATCGAGCTCGAAGCCCGGTTCGACGAAGGGGAAAAAGCCGGGACGCAGGCGTACGTTTACCTCGCGGTGGAACACTTCGGCCAGCATGACCTTCATGAAATAGAGCAGGTTCGCGACGGAGACGCCGTGGTCGACCATCATGCCTTCGAGCTGGTAAAAGGTGTGCTCATGACTGGCGTCCACGCTCTCATTGCGGAAGACGCGGCCGGGGGCGATCATGCGGAGCGGCGGGCCGAGGCGCTCCATGCCGCGAACCTGGACGGGGGAAGTGTGGGTGCGCAGCAGGTCGCCACTGGCCAGCCAGAAGGTGTCCTGAGCGTCGCGGGCCGGATGATCGGCGGGGATATTGAGGGCGTCGAAGTTGCGATATTCGGTTTCGACCTCAGGCCCGTCGAGGACGGCGAAACCGAGGGAGCGGAAGACATCTTCCAACTCGCGTTGAATGCGCGTGATGGGGTGCAGGTGGCCGCGGCGCGGGCCGGGCGCGGGAATGGTGGGGTCCACCCATTCGGCATCGAGCCTGGTGCGTAGGGCGGCTTCGGCGAATTGGCGCTTGCCGGATTCGAGCGCGGCTTCGAGCGTCTGCTTGGCGCCGTTGAGCAGCTTTCCGGCGCGGGCGCGCTCCTCGGGGGCGAGTTTGCCCATCTGTTTGAAGAACTGGTCGAGCGCGCCTTTGCGGCCGAGAACCTGCACGCGCACGGTTTCCAGGTCCTCAAGCGAGCCGGCGGATGCGATGCGCGCAAGGGTAGCGGATTCCAGTTCCTGTATCGACAGATCGAGCATTGGTTTGGAAGACTTTATTCTACCAAGGGTCGTTTTCGGGCATCGGGGCGAACGGACTTTCGCTTTCTTCCAGCAAGCGAGCCTTCTCAGCGAGGCATTTCGGGCAGGTGCATTCGCCGGATGGGGCGCGGTTGGGCTCGGGGGCGGCCTCCGGGGCGGTTTCCGGGGCTGGTTCGGAGGGGGTAAGCGGTTCTGTTTGTTGGGGTTCTGGGGGAATTGGGTTCGTTTGGTCTACTGGGGTTTCGGAGCCTTCAAGAGGGCTGCGGAGGGACTTAATTCGCTCGAAATCCTGGACGGCGCGGCGGTAGAGACGCTCGGCTTGGGCGTTGTAGCGCATGCACAGGTGGATGACGTTGCAGGCGCCGACGCTGCGGCGGAATCCTTCGGCCAGGAGGTAGTTTTTGACTTGCTGCTTGCCGGGTTCGCCGCCGCCGTACATTTCCGGGTCCATTTCCATTAGGGGACGTTCGCGGAGATTGAGGACGTCGTTGAGGCAGGTGGTTAGGGTTCCGGCTTCGAGGCGGGCGGCGCGGTTCATGGATTGTTGGGTGATGGCAATGCGCTCGACGGCGAAGAGTTCCTGGGCGTTCGCGGGCTTATAGAGATCGATGACGCTTTCTCTGAGCTCGGCGATCTCATCGATATCTTCGAGGCGCGGGACGGTGTACGCGGCGGCTGCGAAGCCGTGTTTGCGGGCGTTCTGGGAGGAACGGGCTTTGCCATCGGGTGTGCGCGGGCCGGTGGAACCGTTGGCATTGGCGCGATTGGCTGCGAATTGCTCCGGGGAAACGTAATTTTGCATATAATACTCCTCGATTTCAGATTCGCATGGGGCGAAGTGCGGGTCTGAAATCGGAGGCTGTAGGTGTTTGAAAGGAAAGGGACGATTTGGGGAACTTCGATGTGACCGGGATTCCAGCACGCCGGCTACGGACGGGCCATGCAAATATCCGGGGGATCAACGAACCACAGTGAACGCTTGGCGGCGATTTGGTCCAAAGCGAAAGATCGCGAAATCGTCATCCAGGGAGGCAGCCCGCTCAATGCCGAGGCGGCGCATCACAGCAAAGCTGGTCCTGTCGATGATCGATTTGTCCGCGGCGGCGTACCAAAAACAGGTATCGACAAACAGACTCATGCGATGCGCCGGCGCGACTGGCGCCGGTTCGGGGCGAACGCTTCCGCGAGCAGGGCGTCCTTCAAAGGTCTGGCGCACGGGCTGTATCGAATCCTACAGGTCTCAGGCGCAACCGCTCTTCGAGAGGACGGGCATTTTTACAGGAACTTCAGCCGCGACGACTTAGTCTGTTTCGATACGACAATTGAATCCGCTTGACTTACTGCCCTGCGCTGCGTTCGGCAGGTGGCGAATGAGTTGCAAGTCAGAAATCGGAAGGGCGATGTCGTCTGAGTGACGACAGTCAACAAACGCACAGCCGAAAAGCTTGGCTGCGAGATTCAAAGGGAAAGGTGGATTGACGATGCTACTACTAATAATCATCCTGTTGTTGCTTTTTGGCGGCGGCGGTGGATACTACGGCTACGGCCGCTGGGGTTATGGCGGCGGCGCGGGCGTAGGGCTGGGAACCATCTTGATCATTCTGCTCGTGGTCTGGGCGCTTGGCGGGATCCATTGACACCATTTGACGGGGGTGTGTGGCGAAAGCTCGACGAACTGAGTTATCATCAGTTCTGAATGAGGCGGGCTTCCAACATTCTCATGGTGACGCTGATGGTGGCGGCGCTGTTTTGTGGGAACTGCCTGTCTTGCCCGCAGATGTTAATGGCGCCGGCAGGCCAGCAACCAGCGCATAGCTGCTGCCATCACCGCACGGCCAAAGTCGATTGCCCTTCGCTCGCGCTCGGCCATTTTGTGAAGGCGCAGGGCGCAAGCGTCACTCCCGTATTTGCCACGGCAGGGGTGGCGCCGGCTGTCGCGGCGGTAACGGCGCCCGGCCGGCCGGCAATCGCGCCTGAACGCGCCGCGGGTATGGCGCCGTTAGATCCGCTATCTTTGCAGTCCCTCCTTCGCGTCTAAAATCCCTTCATTACGCCAGGATTGTCGCTCTGGCGACCGCTCTCTTACGTTCGCGGCTCGGTTGGTGTGTCTGCGCAAAAAATGCAGAGTTGGTGAATGGATATGAAGGTGCGTTATTGGATTTGGTTTTGCCTGGCGCCGCTGGCGGGCGCGCAGCCGGTATCTTCGCTGGTGGAAGAGGCGCTGCGCAACAATCGGGAAATTCTCGCGGCGCAGAAAAAGGTGGAAGCGCTGCGGCAGCGGCCAGCGCGGGAGAGCAGTCTGCCCGATCCTACGGTCGGGCTGGGGTGGGCATCGAACGGCCCTCCGTGGCCCGGAGCGGGACTCGGGGTGAACCCCACCAGCAACATCGGGGTGATGGTGTCGCAGGAAGTGCCGGCGCCCGGCAAGCTGAAACTGCGCGGAGAGATCGCGAACGAAGAAGCGGCGGCGGCGTTCAATGAGTACCTGGCGGCGCGCCTCAGAGTGGTTTCCCGGCTCAAGCAGGCGTATCACGAGTTGCATCACGCGGCGGTGGCCATCGGCTTCGTGGACCGCTACCAGGAACTGCTCGATGACATGCTGCAAATTTCGGAGGCGCGCTATGCGGCGGGCCGCGGGGCGCAACAGGACATCCTCAGAGGGCAGACCCAGTTGGCGATTTTCGCCACCCAGCGCGTGCGGTTCGAGCAGGAACGGGAGGCGAAGCAGATTGAGATCGACGCGCTGCTCAACCGGCCGCAGGGCGGGCGGATCGAGGTTCCGAACGACATGACCGCGGGGCCGATGCCGGCGTCGCTCGAAGACATGCTGGCGCAGGCGCGGGCGAACTCTCCGCTGGTGGAGCGCGATAAGGAGGCGGTGAAGGGGAACGAGCTGGCGGCCAGCCTGGCGCGCAAGGACTACGCGCCGGACTACACGGTGTCGGCTGGTTATTTTAACCAGGGCGAGATGCCGCCCATGTGGCAGGCGCGCGTGGATTTCAAGCTGCCGGCCTACTTCTGGCGCAAGCAGCGCGCCGCGGTGAACGAGCAGGAAGCCAGCGCCAGCCAGGCGCGGCACGAATATGCCGAGACCCTGGTGGAGGTGGAGGCGGGCATCCGCGAACAGTACAGCGTAGCCGAGGCGTCGCGCAAGTTGATCGATCTGTATGAGAAGTCCGTGATTCCCGAAGCGCGTCTGGCGTACGAATCTGCGCTGGCCGGTTACCAGGCCGGGCGCGGCGATTTCATCGCGCTGTTCACCAGTTTCACCAGCATCGTGGATTACGAGCTGATGGATCACGAGGAGATCATGCGGTTTCACGTGGCGCTGGCGAAGCTCGAAGAATTGACGGGAGTGGAGCAGAAATGAAACCGACCTTGGTGGTGTTGGTGGCGGGAATCGCTTTCGCGGGCGGGCTGGCTTATGAGCGCTGGCGCGCGAAACCGGCCGCGCCGGAACCGGCCGGTCCCAAGGTGCTTTACTGGGTGGACCCGATGCATCCCTGGTACAAGTCCGACAAACCCGGCATCGCGCCCGATTGCGGCATGAAGCTGGTTCCGATGCATGAAGGCGACCAATTGCCGAACAAGGCGGCCGCCGATGCGGTCCTGGTATCGCCCGAAAAACAGCAGTTGATCGGCGTGGAGTACGGCGCGGCGAAGTACGAGGCGGCCGGCGATACCATTCGCGCGGCGGCGCGGGTGACGCTCGATGAAACGAAGGTAGTGAAGGTGCAGACGCGCCTGGAGGGATGGATCGACCGCGTATTCGCGGATTTCGTGGGCAAGTACGTGAAGAAAGGCGATGCGCTGGCGACGGTGTATAGCCCGGATGCGCTGGCGACGGAGCAGGAATATCTGCTGGCATTGCGTGCGCAGCGCACCATGCATGACGACGCCATGCCCGCGATGGCGGCGGGCAACGACAACCTGGTGGCGGCCGCGCGCAAACGGCTGGAGCTGTGGGACATTGACGGCCGGCAGATCGACGAAGTGGGGCGCACGGGAAAGCCCATCGAAGACCTGACGGTCTATGCGCCGGCGAACGGGTACATATCGGAGCGCAATGCATTTCCCAATCAGCATGTGACTCCGGACACGGTGCTGTACACGCTGGCCGACCTCTCGACCGTGTGGGTGGTGGCGGACGTGTTCGAGTACGAAGCCGCGGGCGTGCGGCCGGGGCAGGCGGCCACGCTGACGCTCGACTATCTGCCGGGGCGCACGTTCCACGGAACGGTGAGCTACATTTTGCCAGGCGTGGACCCGGCGTCGCGGACGCTGAAGGCGCGGGTCGCGTTCGATAATCCCGGCGGGCAGCTCAAGCCGGATCAGTACGGGCAAGTGGAGATTCACACCGGCGGCGCGCGGCGGCTGATGGCGCCGGAATCCGCCGTGCTCGATTCGGGCGACCGGCAAGTGGTCTATGTGGACCTTGGAAACGGCAACCTGGAGCCGCGGCCGGTGCGCGTAGGAGAGCGCGCGGGCGGGCGCGTGGAGATTCTGGAAGGACTGAAGGCGGGCGAGCGCATCGTCACCTCGGGCAACTTCCTGCTGGATTCGGAAAGCCAGTTGAAAGCGGCGCAGGGCGGGCCGGCGAAATGATTAACCGGTTGATTGAGTTCTCGGCGCGCAACCGGTTCCTGGTGCTGCTGCTGGTGGCGGCGGCGGCGTTGGGCGGGTGGTGGTCGCTCGAATCCATTCCGATGGACGCGATTCCGGACTTGAGCGACACGCAGGTGATCGTCTATTCGAAATGGGACCGCAGCCCGGACATCATCGAAGACCAGGTGACGTACCCCGTGGTGAGCGCCATGCTGGGAGCGCCGCGGGTGAAAGATGTGCGGGGCTTTTCCGATTTCGGCTACTCGTATGTGTACATTATTTTCGAGGATGGCACGGACATCTACTGGGCGCGGTCGCGAACGCTTGAATACCTTTCCAAGATTCAGTCGCGGCTGCCGCAGGGAGTGGAAACCGAACTGGGGCCGGACGCCACCGGCGTGGGCTGGGTGTTCCAGTATGCGCTGGTGGACACGACGGGACGGAACAATCTGGCGCAATTGCGTTCCACCGAGGATTGGTTCCTGCGCTACCAGTTGCAGGCTGTGCCGGGCGTGGCGGAGGTGGCGCCGCTGGGCGGTTTCGTGCGCCAGTACCAGGTGACGGTGGACCCGAACCGGCTGGCCGGGTATGGGGTGAGCATCGACAAAGTGGTGGCGGCGGTGCGCGCGGGGAACAACGACGTCAGCGGGCGGCTGGTGGAATTCACCGGCCGGGAGTACATGGTGCGCGGGCGCGGTTATGCGCGCTCGGCGAGCGATCTGGAGCAGGTGTCGCTGGGAGTCACGGCGGAGGGCGCGCCGATTCTGGTGCGGGACGTGGGATCGGTGACGCTGGGGCCGGATATGCGGCGCGGCATCGCGGACCTGAACGGCCAGGGCGAAACGGTTTCGGGCATCGTGGTGATGCGGCAGGGAGAGAACGCCCTGCGCGTGATTGAGCGGGTGAAGGCGAAGCTGAAGGAGTTGGAGCCTGGGCTGCCGCCGGGCGTGCAGGTGGTGACGGCGTACGACCGCTCGGAGTTGATTCTGGCCTCGATCGACAATTTGAAGCACACGCTGATCGAGGAACTATCGGTGGTGGCGCTGGTGATCCTGATCTTCCTGTGGCACGCGCCGAGCGCGGCGATTCCGATTATCACCATTCCGGTGGCGGTGCTGATTTCCTTCGTGCCGATGCGGCTGATGGGGATCAACGCCAACATCATGTCGCTGGGAGGGATCGCGATTGCGGTGGGGGCGATGGTGGATGCCGCCATTGTGGTGGTGGAGCAGACGCACAAGAAACTGGAGGGGGCGGACGCGAGCTGGACGGCCGGCGATTACCAGCGGGCGATTGTGGCGGCGGTGAAGGAAGTAGGCGGGCCGAGCTTTTTCGCACTGCTGGTAATCGCGGTTTCTTTCCTGCCGGTGCTGACTCTGGAAGCGCAGGAGGGACGGCTATTCAAGCCGCTGGCGTATACCAAGAACTTCGCCATGATTGTGGCGGCGGTGCTGGCCATCACGCTGGACCCGGCGCTGCGGCTGCTGATCTTCCGCAAAGAAGGCTTCCGGATCAGACCGCGCTGGCTGGGGTCGGTGGTCAATAGCGTGCTGGTGGGCAAGATCCACGCGGAAGAAAAGCACCCGATCAGCCGCGTGCTGATGCGCCTCTACGACCCGGTGGTTCGATGGAGCCTGCGCTGGAAATGGCTGGTACTGGCGGGCGCGGTGACGCTGGTGGCGGTTACGGTTCCGGTGTACCGGGCGCTGGGATCGGAATTCATGCCGCCGCTCGACGAAGGCGCGCTGCTGTTCATGCCCACCACGCTGCCGGGGATTTCGGCGGCGGAGGCGGGGCGGTTGTTGGAGATGCAGGACCGAATCCTGATGCGGTTCCCCGAGGTGGAGCGCGTGCTGGGGAAAGCCGGGCGCGCGGAAACGCCCACCGATCCCGCGCCGCTTTCGATGATGGAAACGGTGATCACGCTGAAGCCGAAATCCGAGTGGCGGCGCGTGGCGACGTGGTATGACCGGTGGCCGGGATGGATGAGGCCGTTATGCGGGCGCATTACGCCGGATCGCATTTCGACCGACCAACTGGTGGATGAAATGAACCGCGCGCTCGAATTGCCCGGCGTGTCGAACGCCTGGACCATGCCGGTGAAGAACCGCATCGACATGCTGACCACGGGCGTGCGGACGCCGGTGGGGATCAAGATTTACGGGGCGGACCTGGCGGTGATCGAGGGCATAGGCAAGGCTATCGAAGGCGTGTTGCCGCGGGTGGCCGGGACGCGCAGCGTGTTCGCGGAGCGGGTAAGCGGCGGGTATTTCCTGGATTTCGATCTGAAACGCGACCAACTGGCGCGCTATGGGATGAGCGTGGAGGACGCCGAAGCGGTGGTGGAATCGGCGATCGGCGGCGAGAACGTGAGCACCGCCATTGAGGGGCTGGAGCGGTACCCGATCAACGTGCGTTACTACCGCGATTCGCGCAGCTCCCTGGAACGTTTGGAGCGTGTGCTGGTGGCGGCGCCGGGCGGGAAGGCGCAGATTCCGCTGGCGGAGATTGCAACCCTGAAGCTGGCGACCGGCCCCTCCATGCTGCGCAACGAAAACGGCATGTTATCCGGCTACGTTTACGTGGACGTGGCCGGACGCGACGTGGGCACTTATGTGGCGGCGGCCAAGCAGGCGGTGCGCGAGAACGTCGCCGTGCCGCCGGGTTACACGCTCGCATGGAGCGGGCAGTACGAGGCCATGGAGCGGGTGCGCGAGCGGTTGAAGACGGTGCTGCCGCTGACTCTGTTCCTGATTTGTCTGCTGCTGTACCTCAACACGCGGTCCGCCGCGAAGACCGCCATCATTCTGCTGGCGGTTCCGTTTTCGGCCGTGGGCGCCATCTGGCTGCTTAACCTGTTGGGATACAACATGAGCATCGGCGTGTGGGTGGGATTGATCGCGCTGATGGGCGTGGACGCGGAAACCGGCGTGTTCATGCTGCTGTATCTCGATCTGGCGTTCGAGCAGCGGAAGCAGGCGGGGCTGATGCGGAATCGCGCGGACCTGCGCGAGGCGATTGTGCATGGAGCGGTGAAGCGGATCCGTCCGAAGTTTATGACGGTGGCCACCATGTTCGTGGGCCTCGCGCCCATCATGTGGTCGCAGGGAACGGGCGCGGACGTGATGAAGCGGATCGCGGCGCCGATGATCGGCGGCATCTTTACATCGTTCTTATTGGAGCTGGTGGTATATCCGGCAATTTACGAGGTTTGGAAATGGCGATCGGTACGAAGACAAGCGGTTTGATTCTGGCGTGGGCCGTGGCTGCGACGGCGGCGCAGTTCCCCATGCGCCACCGGCACGTGCGCGGCGGCTGCGAGGGGACGCTCGACGTCAGCGAAAACGGCGTACGGTTCGCCGGACCGAAGGGGCACGCGTGGCAGTGGAAGCTCGAGCAGATCCGGCAACTGGAGCTGGCGCCGGACCGCGTGGTGGTGGTGAGCTACGAAAACGGCACGCTGCCGGGAACGGAGCGCAGGTACGAATTCAGCGGCGCGGTTCCGGCGGACGAGCTGTATTCGCTGCTCAAGAATCGCATGGACCAGCGGCTGGTGGCGGAGTTGGCGCAACCGGCGGGCGCGGCGCTTTGGTCGATGCCGGCCAAACACGAGGGCCGCGCCGGCTCACTAGGGACGCTCGATGTGACGCCGGAGACGATCGGATATCGGACCGGGGCGAAGTACGAATCGCGCACCTGGCGGTATGCCGACATCGCGGGCGTAAGCAGCTCCGGGCCGTTTCAGTTGACCGTCACGACGTTCGAGCTGGCGCCGGCGCAATATGGCGGGCGCAAGGATTTCAATTTCGAATTGCAACAACCGATGACCGAAGCCCGGTACGACGAGTTGTGGCTTCAGGTCGAAAGGAAGAACGGGAGAATACCATGAAGAAGATCACCGTAACGATAGTAGCTTCGGCGGCATTGATGCTGGCCGCCGATCGAACGTTTACCGGAACCGTCACCGACGACATGTGCGGCGGCAATCACAAGGACATGAACATGGGGACGGACGAAAAGTGCGTGACCGATTGCGTGCGCAACGGCGCCAAGTACGCGCTGTGGGACGGGAAGCAGACGTACGTCCTGAGCGACCAGAAGGCTGCAGCGAAATTCGCCGCCAGGAAGGTGACGGTGAAAGGCGCGCTGGACGCGACCGCGAAGACCATTCAGGTCAGCTCGATTGCGGCGGCGAAGTAGCCGGACATTGCCATCGCGCCAGACACCGCCCCTTGAAATCATGGGGCCGCCTGGAGTACGCTTCATCATCAGCGAGGTTTCATGAATCGAAGGACTTTCTTTTCGGTTTCGGGCGCCGCCGCGGCTACGCTCGGCGGCGCTTCCCCCAAGGCGGCTTCCGCGGCGCCACCCGCGCGCGCGCTCATGAAACTGGGGTGCCAGAGCGCCCCGACCAATGAGACGCACCTCAAGTACCTGGCCCGTTACGGCGTGCGCAATATCTGCGGTTATCCCGAGATCGCGGACGGGCGGCTTTACGCGACGGTGGACGAACTCAAGCGCATGCGCGATCTGGCGGACAGCAACGGCATCAGCGTGGATTGCATCGCGCCACCGTTCCTGGAATCGAGCCATGTGGATAGCGAGAAGCACGCCGCCATTGTGCTGGCCCAAAGCCCCGAGCGCGACCGCGACATCGAAGCTCTGCAAACCATGATTCGGAACTGCGCGGCGGCGGGAATTCCATCGATGAAGTACAACATGAGCATTCTGGGGGTGGTGCGCACGGGGCGCATTCCCGGAAGAGGCGATGCCTCATTGAGCGCCTGGCGGCTGAAGGACGCGCATCCCAATCCTCCATTGACGCGCGCGGGGCGCGTAGATGCGGATATGTTCTGGGAGCGGATCACGTACTTCCTGGACCGCGTGATTCCGGTGGCGGCGGAGAACAAGGTCCGCATGGCTTGCCATCCGCACGATCCGGGCATGCCGCCGGAGGGCTACCAGGGAGTGGACCGCGTGCTGGGAAGGGTGGATGGCTTGAAGAAGTTCATTTCCATCCAGGAAAATCCGTATCACGGGCTGAATTTCTGCCAGGGCACGGTGTCGGAAATGCTGGCCGACCCCGGCAAGGAAATCTTCGACGTCATACGGTATTTCGGCTCACGCCAGAAGATTTTCAACGTGCATTTCCGCAATATCCGCGGACACCGCGACGATTTCGCGGAGGTATATCCGGACGAAGGCGATATCGATTTCGTGAAGGCCATTCAGGTTTATAAGGAGGTCGGGTATCCTTATTTACTGATGCCGGACCACGTCCCGCAGGCGCCCGGCGATCCGAACGGATTACAGTCATTCGCGTTCTGCTACGGATATATTCGCGCGCTGATACAGGCTGCGGATCAGATGGGGTGACGGTCAGACCAGGCAGGGGACCTCGAATGTCTTGCCTTCCAGCGCGCCGATCACGGTTCGGACATCGGCGGGAACCGTGACCGGTTTATTGCGCGGGTAGTCGAGCATCACCAGGGTGGAATCGACTTCGGCGGCAATCTCGTCCAGATTGCGGCTTACGATGCGGTGCAGCATCTGAAGGCTGCTCTTGCCGATGCGGGCGATGCGAGTCCCGACATAGACCGTATCGGGGTAATTGAGCACGCGCTTGTAATCGCACTTCATGCTGGCCAGGATTGGCGCGACTCCGGAGGGCGGCAGCGGCGGAAACAGCCCGATGGGGAAAAGGTACTCCACGCGCGCGGTTTCGGCCCAGCGCATGTAAGCCAGGTTGTTGACGTGTCCGAAGGCGTCCAGGTCTCCCCATAACAGGGGAATGGTTGTGACGACGGGAAAATCGGCGAGAAGCCGGTGACTGTCTTGCATGGAAAACCTGATTATCTCACGCGGCGGAAGGCGGATCTACCGGCGTGGGCAGCTCATGCCAGATCTCGACCTCATATCCATCCGGGTCGCGGAAGAAGACATAAGGTTCGCCAGGGCAGAACTCCCCTTGGCTGAGGATCCGGCCGCCTGCCTGCTCGACGGCTTCGACCGCGGCGGCAATGTCCGCGGCGTCGCGGAGCCGGAATCCGAAGTGAACGATGCCTCCACCGGGGCCGGCCTGCGCGGGCTTGCGCTCAAAGACCAGCGCGTCGAAAGCGCCGGGAGTCTGGGCCTGAATGAAGTCGGGATTGCGATACACGGCGACTGCGCCCAGCACACGTTCGTAGAAGCGGAAGGAGCGCTCCGGGTCTGCGACTGCCAGCGCGAGGTGAGTCAGGCCATAGGTGGCGGGCATCGCTAAACCAGCGCCGCTTCGGACGGGCTTTTACTTTCCATCAGGCGCATCAACTCCAGGCGGATGGCATCCACCAAGGCCTTCCAACTGGCGGCGATCACATTGTCGGATACGCCGGCGGTGGACCAGCTACGGTGACGGTCGCTCCATTCGATGAGAACGCGCACTTTGGCGGCGGTCCCTTTGCGGGAATCGAGCACGCGGACCTTGTAGTCGGTGAGGCGCACGCCGGCGATCTCCGGGTAGAGCTTGGAAAGGCACTTGCGCAGGCACTCGTGCAGCGCGTCGAACGGGCCGTGCCCGGTGGCCGTGGCGGAATGCACGCCGTCCTGCGCGCGCAGGGTAACGCTGGCCTCGCTAAGCGATTCCCCGGAAGCTCCATCGGCGCGGGTGGAGACTTCATAGCTGTCCACATCGAAAAGATGCAGGCCCGGATTCAAGGCCTCACGCACCAGCAACTCAAAGGCGCCCTCGGCGGCTTCGAGTTCGTAGCCGTCGTATTCCATCTGCTTGATGCGCTCTAGCAGTTCCGCGCGGGCTTTCTCATCCAGGCGGCCGGCCATGCCGTGCTGGTCCAGCTTGACGAGGACATTGCCGCGGCCCGAGAGATCGCTTACGAGCACGCGCTGGCGGTTGCCGACGGTTTCGGGCTTGATGTGCTCATAGGTGGCCGAATCCTTCAGGACGGCGCTGACGTGGATTCCACCCTTGTGCGCGAAGGCGCTCCTGCCCACGAAGGGCTGAGCATTGGGGAGGGGCAGGTTGGCCAGCTCGGCGATGAACCGGCAGGCCGAGGCCAGCGTGGTGAGCTTCTCCGGGCCGATGGTTTGGTGGCCCATCTTCAATTCCAGGTTGGCGATGACGGACGCGAGGTTGGCGTTGCCGGTTCGTTCGCCGTATCCGTTCAGGCAGCCCTGCACGTGGGTGGCGCCGGCTTCGACGGCGGCCAATGCGTTGGCTACGGCCAGCTCGGAATCGTTGTGCGGGTGAATGCCGATGACGCCATCGAAGCGGCGACGCACCTGCTGGACGATTTCCGCGAGGCGGCTGGGGAGCGTGCCGCCGTTGGTGTCGCAGAGGCAGAGCACGTCGGCGCCGGAGGTCTTGGCGGCTTCGAGCGTGCGCAGCGCGTAATCGGAGTTGGCGCGGTAGCCGTCGAAGAAGTGCTCGGCGTCGTAGACCAGTTCTTTGCCGTGCTGCTTGAGGAAGCGCACGGTATCGGAAATCAGCGTCAGGTTCAATTCGTTCGAGATGCCGAGGGCGCGCTTGACGTGGAGGTCCCACGATTTGCCGAAGATCGAGATGACGGGCGTGTTCGCCTCGACCAGCGCGCGCACGTTGCGGTCTTCGTGGACGGGGTTCCTGGCCAGGCGCGTGGAGCCGAACGCGGTTACCTTCGCATGGCCGAGCTTCAGATCGACGGCGCGGCGGAAGAACTCTTTGTCCTTGGGATTGGAGCCGGGCCAGCCGCCTTCGATATAGTCGATGCCCAGCTCGTCAAGCTGCCGAACGATGAGCAGCTTGTCGTCCACGGAGAAAGAGACCAGCTCGCCTTGAGTGCCGTCTCTGAGGGTGGTATCGAAGGTGTAGATTTTCATGGGAATCCAAATCGGGGGCCGGAATCGGGGGCCGGGGGCCGGGGATTAGCAAAGCAAAAACCCCGGGCCCTGGCCCCCTGGCCCCCGGGCCCTATTCTTGGGGTACGCCGGCTTCCTTTTTCTTCTTGAGGAAGGGCATCATGGCGCGAAGTTCGCGGCCGACTTCTTCGACGGGCTGATGGCGGGCGGCTTCGCGCATGGCCAGGAAACCCTTGCGGCCGGACTTGTTCTCATCGATCCATTCCTTGGCGAACTGGCCGGACTGAATCTCCGAGAGGATCTTGCGCATTTCGGCGCGCGTCTGTTCGTTGACGATGCGGGGGCCGCGCGTGTAATCGCCGTACTCGGCGGTGTCCGAGACGGAGAATCGCATGTAGCCGAGGCCGCCTTCCTGGATGAGGTCGACGATGAGCTTGACCTCGTGGAGGCACTCGAAGTAGGCGATTTCGGGCGCGTAGCCGGCCGCCACGAGGGTTTCGAAGCCGGCGCGGATCAGCTCACTGACGCCGCCGCAGAGGACGGCCTGCTCTCCGAAGAGGTCGCTCTCGGTCTCCTCTTTGAAAGTGGTTTCGATGACGCCCGCCTTGAGGCAGCCGAGAGCCAGAGCGTAAGCCAGCGCCTTCTCCAACGCCTGGCCGGTGGCATTTTGCTCGACGGCCACGAGGGCGGGGACGCCGACGCCTTCGACGAAGAGCTCGCGAACGCGATGGCCGGGCGCCTTGGGAGCGATCATGGTCACGTCGATATCTTTAGGCGGCGTGATTTGCTTGAAGTGGATATTGAATCCGTGGGCGAACATCAGGGTTTTGCCCGCCGTCATGTGCGGCGCGATGTCCTTGTTGTAGATGGCGGCCTGGACATGATCCGGGACCAGGATCATGATGACATCGCCTGCCTTGGCGGCCTCGGGCGTCGTCATGACTTTCAGACCGGCCGCTTCGGCTTTAGCCCACGAGGGACTGCCGGGGGCTTCGCTGACCACTACGTTGACGCCGGAATCGCGCAGGTTCAGCGCGTGGGCGTGTCCCTGGCTTCCGTAGCCGATGATGGCGACCGTGCGGCCCTTCAGGTAATCGAGATTTCCGTCTTTTTCGTAATAACGTTTCGACATGTGCGCTCCCAAGAACCGCTCTCTTACGTTCGCGGCTCGGATTTATATTAGCGGTTCGGATTCTGACGTTCGCGGTTCGAGTTTACGTTCACGGTTCGGATTTACGTTTACGGTTCGAGTTTAGTAAACCGTTTCTTCCAATTTCGCGCCCGTCCTGGTGGGAACAGGCGGCTGCAGCTTGAGTTTCCTGGCATCCAGGGTGATGGCGACGGCGCCGGAACGGGTTACGTCGATCTCGCCATAGCTTCCCATCACGTCGATGAACTCCTGGAGCTTCTCGGGGGCGCCGGTCACCTCGATAGCGAAGCCTTCGGTGGAGGAGTCCACCACGCGGCCGCCGAAGATCTCGGCTTCCTTCAACACCGCGGGGCGCGATTCCATGGCGGTGCGGACGCGCACCAGCACCAGCTCGCGGAGCACTTTCGGCGCGTCGGTCAGGTCGGTGGCTTGAAGCACGTTGACCGGTTTGTTGATCTGCTTGATGACCTGCTGGCGCAGCGCGCTATCGACATCGACCATGATGGTCATGCGCGACACCTCGGGATCGAGCGTGCGGGCGACCGTGAGACTCTCGATGTTATAGCCGCGCTGGCTTAGGACTCCAGTGACGCGCATCAGGGCGCCGGGCTTGTTCTCGAGCAAGAGCGAAATTGTCAGAAGCATGAGTTCCTCTTCGTCACTTTGCGACGACCGCCTGCGGTTGCGGCGGTCCCATCACCATTTCGTTGATCGCGGCGCCGGCCGGAACCATGGGGTACACGGATTCAAACGGCGTCACCGCGACGTTCAACAGGTACGGCCCCGGCTCCGCGACGGCCCGCTCCAATGCGCCCGCCAGCTCCGAAGGCTTTTCAACGGACGCGCCCTGGAAGCCGTACGCGGCGGCCAGCTTTTGCACATCGGGGAAGCAACCGAGCTCCACGGAGCTGAGGCGGTCGTTGAAGAACAGCGTCTGCCACTGACGCACCATCCCGAGGTGTCCGTTGTTCATGACCACGATCTTGATGGGCAACCGGTTGACCATGATGGTGGAAAGCTCTGGGATGGACATCTGGAAGCCGCCATCGCCGACGAGCGAGAAGACCAGCTTGTCCGGCCGCGCCATCTGCGCGCCGATGGCGGAGGGCAAGCCGAAGCCCATGGAACCGAGACCGCCCGAGGTGATCCAGAGCCGGGGCTCGTTGAAGCGGATCAACTGCGCGGCCCACATCTGGTGCTGACCCACGTCGGTGGTGACAATGGCGTGCCCCGCGGAGAGGCGGTCGATTTCGCGCATGAGGTGCTGGGGCTTGATTTCGGAATCGGAGACTTCCGCCGGAAAGGGGTACTCGGCTTTCCACTCGCGGATCCGATGCCACCAGGCGCGCCGCGCGGAGGAGAGCTTTTCATCCACGGGACGGGTTTCGGAAAGCGCCTTATTCAGCTTGCCGAGGACGCGCTTCACGTCGCCCACGATGGGCACGTCGGGGGCGCGGTTCTTGCCGATTTCGGCGGGATCGATATCGACGTGGATGACCTTGGCATGGGGGGCGAACGCGGCCAGGCGCCCGGTGACGCGGTCGTCAAAGCGGACGCCGAGGGCGATCAGGAGATCGCAGCCGGTGAGGGCCATGTTGGCGGCGTAGCTGCCGTGCATGCCGGGCATGCTGATGAAATTGGGATGCTCGGAAGGCAGGGCGCCGAGGCCCATGAGGGTCTGTACGACGGGCGCGTCGGTCAACTCAACGAACTCGCGGAGTTCGCGGGAGGCGCCGGCCGCGATCACGCCGCCGCCGGAGTACACCAGGGGGCTGGCGGATTCCTGCACCAACTGGGCGGCGCGCTTGATCTGCCCGGTGTGACCCTCGGTGAAGACTTTGTAGCCGGGCAAGTGGATGGAACTGACGGGCTCGTAATGCCCCTGTCCCTGGAAGACGTCCTTGGCGATATCCACCAGGACGGGGCCGGGACGGCCGGTGGAGGCGACGTAGAAGGCCTCGTGCACGATGCGCGGGAGGTCGGCGAGGCTCTTGACCAGGTAATTGTGCTTGGTGGCGGAGCGAGTGATGCCGAAGGTGTCGGCCTCCTGAAACGCGTCGCTGCCGATGAGCTTGGTGGAAACTTGCCCGGTGATGGCGACGATGGGGATGGAATCCATGAGCGCGTCCACTAGGCCGGTGGTCAGGTTGGTGGCGCCGGGGCCGGAAGTGGCGCAGCAGACGCCTACTTTACCGGTGGCGCGCGCGTAGCCTTCGGCGGCGAAGGCGGCATTTTCCTCGTGACGCACGAGGATGTGCTTGATGGCGCAATCGTAGAGCACGTCGTAGAAGGGAAGCGTGACCCCGCCTGGATAGCCGAACATGCAATCCACGCCTTCCTTCGCCAAACACTCGACCAGCATTCTCGCACCGCTCATTAACGTTGACATATAGCGTTTTCCCTCAAGAGATCTCGTTTTGCTCCATCGGACAATAAAAAAGGCCACCGGCTGGTTTTCGCCCCGCCGATGGCCTTGGGAACCTTAGTTCCGGCTGGCCTTCAAGCGGGGCCGGCTACGATGACCGCAATAATGATAGCGATGGAAGAAAGGATGCGGGCTGGAAGACGGCTGAACATCGAGGAACTAGAAGACAGTGTATCGTACAGGCCGGTTAAATGCAAGAGCGCGTTGGTATCAATAAAACTTATGATGGCATTGGGGGAAGTTTGCTGGAAGCGTGCGGGAGCGGACGCCTCTGTTGCGGCTTGCCGGGGGAAATGGGTTCGTTTGGTGCAGCTTGTAAGTGGCTTCATTTTGTTTGAGTTGGGCGGAAATTGGGTTCGTTTGGTGAAATCCGGCGTAGCGTTCTGGCGCGGGGGGGCGGGGCGGACCGACTGCGGTCGACGGGGGAAATGGGTTCGTTTGGTATTTCGCTGAATGGGGCGCTTTGAGCCTGGCGCCTCGGCCGGATTGGGTTCGTTTGGCGCGCCGGTAATATCTGGGCCCGACGCTTGTATGCGCGATTGCCGGCGCGTGCTTCCCGTTCCATAGCGATCCTCCACTTTCAGAAATAGCACGGAGTCGGGATGGACTCTGAGGTGCGGCGACTGCAACTGACGGGAAGGAAAGGGAGTTGTTTTGTGAAGGTAGGCTGTGATTGGAAGACGGCGGCGCTACGCTTCGTCACAGAACCGGGCATCGGAAGAGTGCCGTTGCGGGACTGCCCAGTGAACCTGTTGGGAAAGGCCCGTCGGACGTGACCGGAGATGTAGCAGGGCCAATGCGTGGGTACCATTGGGGCACTTCTCCGAGAACCCCACATATCATGCCTCTCAATCGTATACTGGTTCCAAGATGATGGATACCACATCAGGAGGCCAGATCCATTTTCCCGTGCTTTCGATTGCTCGCGATAAGACTGTGGTCCTATTCATTAGCCAGCAGGAATTCACCACGGTGATCGGGAAGAAGGACTCAATCGGCGAGCCCATAGCTGGGTGCCTCGGGATGAAGGTCATCGACCAGGATGGGAATCTCTTCGAGGTCCACGAGGCACGAAAGGGCCGAGACCTCGGCTCGATCTACCCAGGCCTCAGCCTAGTGCGCTTCCTCTCCCGTGCGAGGCGTTTGGAAGCTGATCTTAGCCTTTTGTTTCTCGGACAAATCTCTTTCGATGAAACGAAGCGTTTGGTAGTCGAGAATCTTCCTTCACTTCGTCGCTCGCTCACATCTGTTGTTGGAATCGATGCCGAATCACTTCCTGAATCTATTGGTGAGGTCAAGACTTTCCGAGAGTTGTATTCCCTTCTCGATCCCCGTTTGGGCTGATAACACTGGGTACCGGTTCCGCAAAACTTTACCAGGGTTAGACGCGACAGCCGCATTGTATTCCCATTCCGCAGGCTCTTTCGCGCTGAAAGGCACGTGAAACGTTAGGACTTATCGGAAGCGCCACGGCGCAGGTAAGCCCGAGCAGGGAGTGAAAGTTGCGTCGCCGGGGCGCTTTCGATAAGCCCGTTTGAACGGAGCCGCTGGCGCTTGCGGCGGAC
>Ga0181520_10000316_pt1 | contig 107123 bp, 75 predicted proteins | sample PEATcosm2014_Bin_29_FD_132451 | JGI IMG/M metagenome (GOLD analysis project Ga0181520, IMG submission 132451) | Peatland microbial communities from MTU Mesocosm Facility, Houghton, MI, USA - PEATcosm2014_Bin02_30_metaG | ecosystem: Environmental > Terrestrial > Soil > Wetlands > Peat | place...
CCCGGGCAACGGTCGCGAACTGCCGCACTTGCCGTGCCAAAAACTAATTATTTTTATGACTCTGCACTTAAATGGCTTCAAGAAAGTGCCGCGTGCCCTACTCCGATATACTGTACACTTGAATACTCTTAGCACAAAATGGCACAAAATGATACAGAATGGTACAAAGTGGCTAAAAAATGGTACAGAATGGCACAAAAATGGCAACGGCCTTTGGCTGTGCCGAAACTACCGTTAGAGTGTCAAACGATCATATTCCCGCAGTTTCCGTTGTTCGAGCAACACCTTTAGCGAAAGCAAAACATACACATGGACGTAGGAAATGGACACAGAAACGCCAAAAAGCCCCTTTTCTCGATGTGGTCACACCACTGCCCTACCCGAAACGGCGGGTTGCTCGCGGCGGCCAAGCCTGAAGGAATGCCGCGGGAAGCAGTTTTTTCTGACTCATACCGTGCCCACGGGCAAAATGCTCAAACCGGGTCATGCGTTTTAGCTCAACGGTATAACGAAGAAGGAGCACGATCATGCAAACCTTCCTGGACCGATGCGACAAAACGTAACCCTCGCGCGAGCAAGTGCTCGGGAAAGTCAAACAACTCGTGGCCGAGCAGGTTGCCCTGCCGGTGAACCAGGCCCGTGCCAAAATCATCAGTAGAGTGTAAAACGGTCGTTTTTCCGCAGTTTGCACTGTGCGAGCTACTGTCGTTGCTGGAAGTTAAACGCCCCTGTGGAAGTAAAAAAACATTGCAAAAGCGCGCGAATCTGTTTTTGGGCAAGTTCGGGCGAAAACCGCCCATAAGATTGGTGTCGAGTCCTTTGGTGCAACCAGCCACTTTGAGCTCCGTTGATTCAGTTTTTGGAAAGCCTGAGCACGTAGGCCGGAACTGCGCTGCGCTTGTCCCGGCCTACAATCTCATTCCGGCCTACGATGTCTTTCGCATCACGCTACTTGGCACGGAGCATTCCCCCCCGCTACAATATCGCAGGAGAAACCCCGCTATCGGGAACCTCCGGCCGAACATCGATCTTTGTTTCAAGGAAGGGAGAATCGTAATCGTGACCAATGTGAAAACTCAAGTCCCGCCGCTTACTCAACGCAAGGCATGGAAGGACCTGGCGGGCCATTACGAGAAAATCCGGCAGATCCATTTGCGCACGCTCTTTGCCGACGACCCGCAGCGCGGCGAGCGTATGACCACCGAGGCCGTGGGCCTCTATTTGGACTACTCGAAGAACCGTATCACGGACGAGACGCTCAGGCTGCTCGTACAACTGGCCGAGGAGTCCGGCTTGCGGGCTCGCATCGACGCTATGTTCCGCGGCGAGAAGATCAACGTTACGGAAAACCGCGCCGTGCTGCACGTGGCCTTGCGAGGGCCGGCGGGCGCGGAGATCCTCGTGGACGGCAAGAATGTCGTACACGAAGTCCACGCGGTCCTGGACAAGATGGCGACCTTCGCCGAACGCGTCCGCGGCGGTGCGTGGCTGGGACATACCGGCAAGCGGATCAAGAACCTCGTCAATATCGGCATCGGCGGCTCCGACCTCGGTCCTGTGATGGCCTACGAGGCCCTGAAGCACTTTAGCCGCCGCGACCTTATCTTTCGTTTCGTCTCCAACGTGGACGGCATGGATTTTGTCGAGGCCGTGCAGGACCTCGACCCGACGGAAACGCTCTTCATCGTGTCGTCGAAGACCTTCACGACCCTGGAGACGATGACCAATGCCGAGACTGCCCGCGACTGGCTCCTCAAGGGCTTGGGCGGCAACCGCCAGGCGGTTGCCAAGCACTTTGTCGCGGTCTCGACCAACGCCGAGAAAGTCGCGGCCTTCGGCATCGACACGGCCAATATGTTCGGCTTCTGGGACTGGGTCGGCGGGCGGTACTCGATGGATTCCGCCATTGGCCTTTCCACGATGCTGGCCATCGGGCCGGAAAACTTCCGCGCGATGCTCGGCGGCTTTCACGAGATGGACGAACACTTCCGCACGGCTCCGTTCGAGAAGAACCTCCCCGTGCTGATGGGCCTGCTGGCGGTCTGGTACAGCGATTTCTTCGCCGCGCAGACGGTGGCCGTGCTGCCCTACGAGAACTACCTGAAACGCTTTCCGGCCTACCTGCAGCAGTTGACCATGGAGAGCAACGGTAAGCACGTCACACTGGCGGGCGAAGCGGTCACCTACGACACGAGCCCCATTTACTGGGGCGAGCCGGGTACCAACGGCCAGCACTCGTTCTACCAGTTGATTCACCAGGGCACGCGGCTGATCCCCTGCGACTTCCTGGCCTTTGCCCAGCCGCTCGTGCCCTTGGGCCGGCATCACGACATGCTGCTGGCCAATGTCTTCGCGCAGGCCGAGGCCTTGGCCTTCGGCAAGACGGCCGAAGAGGTGAAAGCCGAGGGCATTGCGGCGGAGCTTGTGCCGCATCGCGTCTTCGAAGGCAACCGTCCCTCGAACACGCTTCTCGCCCAGTGTCTGACGCCAGCCATGCTGGGCAAGCTGGTCGCCCTGTATGAACACAACGTCTTTACCCAGGGCGTGATCTGGGGCATCAACCCCTTCGACCAGTGGGGCGTCGAGCTGGGCAAGGCCCTGGCGCAGCGGATCATTCCCGAGTTGGAGAGCCACGCGGAGCCGACACTGGCCCACGACAGCTCGACGAACAGACTGATTCGGCGCTACCGGCAAATGAGACAGGACAGTTAAGCGATCGGAGGAGCAATATGCGAGTAGGTGTCGCCACAGATCACGGCGGATTTGGACTGAAGGAAGAGATCGTGGCGCGAATTCGCGCGGCCGGGCACGAGGTCGTCGATTTCGGCGCGTACGGCCTGGACTCCACGGACGATTATCCCGATTTCGTGGTCCCGCTCAGTGAGGCCGTGGCTGCTGGCACGGTGGAGCGCGGCGTGGCGATTTGCGGTAGCGGCGTGGGCGCGGCGGTCTGCGCCAACAAGGTGAAGGGGGTTCGCGCCAGCCTGGTCCACGACCACTTCTCGGCCAGGCAAGGTGTCGAGGACGATCACATGAACGTGCTCTGCATGGGCGGGCGGACGGTCGGGCCGGAGGTGGCTTGGGACCTGGTCCAGACGTTCCTGGCCGCCCAGTTCAGCCAGGCCGAACGGCACTTGCGCCGTATCGGCAAAGTGGCGTGCCTCGAAGCCGGCCGATAGGAAATCTCGAATCCGAAAGCCACGCGCTGGACAGCGGAAGCGACGCGCTGGTAATATGGGTGGCGTTGTTCGTTACACGGCATATTCGCGCGAGACGAAGGAGGAGCAAATGGGCGTGCTGACAGGAGTGGTAATCGGGTTTGCAGTATGGCTCGTGGTGCGTTTTCTCTTGACCGGTTTGTACACGGTTGACCCCAATCAGCGGGCCGTCAAGACGATCTTTGGGCGTGCGCAGCGCTTGGGCAACCGCACGACCCTCGACGACGCGATTGCCGAATCTCTGCGGGAGACGGAGCGGGAGCGGTACTGTTATCCGCAAGTCCGGGTCATCATGCCCGGTGGTCCCTATTTCAAGTGGCCGTGGGAAAGGGTGTACAAGGTCTCGGTGGCGACGGAAACGGCCAATATGGCCTTCGATCCGGAGTCGCCCGACGCCAACCGGCACGGTACGGTGCTCGAAGCGGTCACCAAGGATCAATTGAACACGGGCATGACCGGCCAGATCCGCTTCCAGGTGTCAGAGCGCAATCTTTACGCCTACATCTTCGGTGTGACCAACCCGATTGCGCACGTGATGGGTTATTTCGTTTCCGTGCTGCGCGAGCGGATTGCAACCTTCGAGGCGCCGGGGAAAAAAGGGGCGGATGGGACGCCGGACGCCGTTTCTGTCGAGGGCATTTCCATCAACGATCTTCGCAAGAACCTGAGAGACCTGAACGAGCACATGGACCGGGAATGCCAGTGTTCGCAGGCCAGGTACGGGATCCTGCTCGATGCCTCGCTGATCACCGGGATTGACCCGCCGCCGGAGGTCGAGTCGGCGTTGGCCGCGATCAACACGGCCCACAACCAGGTGTCGTCGGACATCAGCCTTGCGACGGCCGGTGCCGATCAGCGGATTGTCGAGTCCAGGCGCGCCGTGGAGATCGAGACACTGAAGGCCGAGGCCGACGTCGAGCCTCTTCGGCGTCTGGCCGCCCAACTCACGGTGCTCAAACAGAACGGCAAGGCGGCGATGGATGCGTATGTGCGGACCGTCAAGCTGGCGCTGTTTGCCCGTGCAAAGCGCATCATCGCGGAGGTGAAGCCATGAACGACATGCTCGTTATCGCCGTCTCTTCAGCCTTTTCATTCCTGGCTTTCCTGATTGGAGTGCCGCTGGTCCTGGGCGTGTCACGCCTCCTGGGCGTCTATGCAATCGTGCGGGAGCGACGCTGCCACGTGTACGTCTTGTTTGGCAAGGTCATTGGGATCCTGAATGATCCCGGGTTCTATTTCCTTTGGCCGCGATTGGGCTGGCAGGCGCTCTTGGTCCCCTGGCTGGGACGCTGCTACGTGACGGACATGCGACTGAATCAGGAGTACCTTCGCAGCGCGCCGGTCAACTCGGAAGAGGGCGCGCCCATGGGTATCGGCATCTGGTACGAGATGTTCATCAGCGATCCGGCGGCCTACTTGTTCAAGAACATCGACCCGCGCGGCTCGCTGGCCGCCAACGTCAGCAACTCCACGGTCCGCTGCCTGAGCAACCTGCCGCTGGCGAAGATGTTGGTGGACCGCCACACGATGAGCCGTACGGTCCGCGACGAGGTCACGACCAAGTCGAATGAATGGGGATACAAGCTGGGGTCCATCTACATTCGCAAAGTCCACTTTCGCGATCCCGAAATGATGCGGCAAATCGAGAGCAAGGTGGTCAACCGGTTGCGGCAGGTTACGGCGGCCATCAAGCAGGACGGGACCAACCAGGTGAGTATTATCAGGAGCACGGCGGAACGCCAGGCGGCAATCGAGTTCGGCAAGGCGGCTGCCGTGCGGCCGGCGATTGTGGGCAAAGCGATGGCGGATATCTCGAGCGACGCCGAGGTGGCCGAGACCATGTTCGACATACTGGAAACGCAGCGCATCGTGGAAGGTGAATGCAGCGTGACACTGATTCGGACTTCAGGACACACGCTCTTGGCCGATCTGTTTGCGGCGGATTCTGGTATCGCTCAGGCAATCACAAGACACCCGTCCGCGCAGACGCCTGGGGCCCAGACGAGTTTACCCAGGCCGTCGCCGGAGAAGTGAACATGGGATCGCGGAAGAAGCGGAAACGGCCACAGGATGCGAGCCGCTCGGTCTTCCGACGGAAAGCGCGGAATCCAAGAAACCTGTTTGCATTAACCAACCGCGAGGAAAACAATCATGGCACGCTTCACCGTCTTCCATCGTTCCACGACCTGGCTACTGGGCTGGCTGGCCGGCTCGGTTGCAATACTGACAACTGTCGTACAGGCGGCCAACTACAGCCGCGTGTGCGAGCCACAGATCAAGCCCGCCTTCCTGCCCTTGCCGCCCGGCGCGGTGGAACCGGCGGGCTGGCTCCGCGATTGGGCGACGGCCGCCCGCGATGGAATCACCGGCCACCTCGATGAATACCATCCTACTTTCCGCGACGGCTGGAAGGGAATCTCCATCGCCGCGCCCGGGGCGGAACCCGATGGCATGGGCTGGCCCATCGAACAATGTGCCTACTGGCTCGACGGCGCGCTGCGGCTGGGTTTCATCCTTCATGACGAGGCCCTGATCCGCAAGATCCGCGCCCGGCTGGACCCGGTCGTCGACGGCGTCCACAAGGCCGATTTCGGCACCTCGCTGATCTACTGGAAGAAAGGTTACAAGCCCACCGAGTTCAACGGCTGGGCACATTCGCAACTGGGCCGCGCGCTGGTGGCCCTCTATCAGGGCAGCGGCGACAAACGGGTGTTGGACGCCCTTGTCAAGGTCTATGCCGACTATCCGGCCGCGATGGGCACGCTGCCTTTAGTGAACTGCCGCGTGACGGGCCTCTGCAATCTCGACGCCATGCTGGAAACCTACTCGCTCAGCGGCGACCGGCGGATCCTCGACCGCGCGCTGGCGGCCATGGCCCAGCCGGAGGTGGTCCACGACATGCGTGATTGGGCCAAAGGCTTGTTGCCGCCCGGCCACATGGTCATCCTCTACGAGGACATCCGCCTGCCCGCCCTGGTCTATCCCTGGTCGGGTGATCGGCGGCAGTTGCAGGCCTCGTTGGGCGCGATCCGATGGCTGGACGACAACCACGTGCTGCCTTACGGCGTGGCCGCCGGCGAGGAGTACGCGTCGGGGATCGGCGCTTTCCGCAAGACGGAAACGTGCAACGTGACCGCCATGCTCCTGACCACGTCGTGGCTGTACCGCATCCAAGGCAACGGGGATTGGGGCGACCGCATGGAACGGGCCTTCTTCAACGCGGGCGCCGCGCCCGTCGCCCGCGACTTCAAGACCATGTGCTACTACCAGTCGCCCAATCGCCTCCGCGCGGACTCGCTGCCCTGCGAGCAGCCGCACTCGCCGGGCCGGGCGGGCACCCACTTCCATCAACTCGGCTGCCCGTCAGTCTTGTGCTGCGTGGGCGCGGTCAACCGTATCATTCCCAACTACGTCATCCACATGTGGATGGCTACCAACGACAACGGGCTGGCGGCGACGCTGTATGGCCCCAACACGGTCTCCGCCCTGGCGGGCACGCGGGTTCCCGTGCGGGTGACAACCACGACCGACTATCCGTTCGACGAGACCATCCGCATGAAGATCGAACCGCAGGAGGACGTGCAGTTCCCGCTCTACGTCCGCGTTCCGGGATGGTGCAAGCAGGCCGAGATCCGTGTCAACGATGCTCCGCTGCCGGCCCGGCCGGACGACAAGGGCTTCGTCAAGATCGCCAGGCAGTGGTCGCAGGGCGACACGCTGGAGATGAAGCTCCCCATGGTGCCGCGGGTTGTCCGCGGTTTTGAGACGGAGTTCCCCGCCGCAGACCGCGGCTATTTCAGCTTCGAGCCGGCGGCCGTGTTCAAGCCCCGGCGGCTGCCCTTTGCGAGCGTACACTATGGCCCGTTGCTGTTCGCCCTGCCGATTGCCGACGTCGATCCCAACACGCCCGCGAAAGACGCCAAGTGGCAGTATGCCCTGGATCTGCAGCGATGCCAGAACGGCGCGAACGACGATGCGCAGGCGGACAAGACGCGGCCGCTGGGCATTGCCGTGGAGCGGAGAGCGATGCCCGCACATTGGGATTGGCCGCTGGACGCCCCCTTGCGGCTGAGCGCGCCGGCCCAGGCCTTCGATTGGAAGCCCAGCGATGCCCAGGCGCTGCCCGACGGGCCCGTGAGCGGCACGACACGCGAGATGATTCGGCTGGTTCCCTACGGATGTACCAAGTTCAGGATCTCGATGTTCCCTACCGCTTCTTCTCCAGTTCCCAAGCCTCGATAACGACTTCACAGCCGGGCGTCAGGCGACGAAGCTTCTCGGCAATGACGGCCTTCTCGGAAACGTTCGCCTTGTCCAACTTGCGGGCGAAGGCATCGAACTTTTTCTTGCGGTGGCGACGACGCTTTAACTCTTGTTTCCGTTCGCTGAGTGGCACGTGTATACTCCGGGGGGAATGAAATTGACTGAAATGACGGCTTGTTGCTTTTGCCGAACACCCTATTTTTACCACAGGCCGTCTGCGCGGTCAACGGGAGCGTGCCCAGCCCGCGAACTGTTGGTTTATTTGGCATTTGTTTAACCCGGAGCCAACGACGACGGTCTGTTGCGATCCGTTGTATCCGGGACGGGGCACCCGTGCAGCGGGTCGCGGCGACAGCTACAAGCGGGAACTCCGTCGCCGTTGACTCCAGGTTAAACGAATCGCACCGAGGACCAGAAGAGTCGTTCAATTGTTGCATATGCGACAAATCGTCAGGATCTGCTACAAGCAATACGGAGGGTTATCGGCAGGCAAGAATTCGTATTATTTACAGATTTCTAATTGCGCCCTGATTCGCACCTAATGCTTCTCTGCCAACATCATACTGGATGAAGTTCCCTCTTGGTGGAGGTCAGTACATGTTAGTCTTGAGCCGAAAACTCGGCGAGCGAATTCTGATTGGAGAGGACATCGAGGTGACGATCATCGAGATTCGTGGAAACCAGGTGAAACTCGGTTTCAGCGCGCCTCGCTACGTGTCGATCTGCCGCTCCGAAATTCACGAGAAGCTGGCGGAGTCTTTCGACGGTTTGCCAGGTCCCGGAGCCTGGTACTGCCCCGGCGAACCGCAGTAATAGTGCAAAATCCTACGTAGCACGGAATTTATTCCGTGGCCTTGCATATTTCAGGGAAACGGAATGAATTCCGTTCTACGTAGGGCTGGACGAACGGCAGGAAAACTTGACACCGCTGCGGTGGTCATGGTATAGGCTATAGCAGGCCCATCTGGCCTCGCCACACCCCAAGGAGCGCCCGCCATGACATCTCGCCTTGTTCCGATCTTCCTGGTGACCTGTTGGCTGGCCGCATCGATCGTCTCGGCCAGCGCGGAAACCTACTATGTCCGCTCCGATGGAAACGATCAGGGCGACGGAAAGACGCCGCAAACGGCGTTCAAGACACTGCTCCGCGCGGCACACGTGTTGGATCACGGCGACGGCGTGATCCTGGCGCCGGGTGTCTATCGCGGCGAGGTGTTGCTGGCGGAGCGATTCAGCGCCGATGGATCCGAGATGCTGATCGAGGGCGACGAGGGCGGGCGCCGCACCGTTGCGCCGCCCGGCCCTGTCGTGATTCAGGCCGACAATCCCCTTACGGCGGCCCTGCAAGTTCATCGGTTCCGCAACTTGCGCGTCTCCGGGCTGACGTTCCGCGGCCGCGGGCAGGGCCTGAGTATCGAGAAAAGCTCAGGCGTTGTGATCGAGCGCTGCACGTTCAACGGGTTGAGCCGCGGTTTGTTCCTCCGCCAGTGCCAGGACGCGCGCGTGGAAAGCTCGGTCTTCAGCCGTTGCACCCTGGGTATTGTCTGCCAAAGTTCGGTGCGGACGCGACTGGCGCAGCTCACGGTCGCCGGCGCATCGTCCGTGGGAGTGCTCATGCTCTCATGCGGCGAGGGCATGGTCCGCAACTCGCTATTGACCGGTAATAACACCAACTTGATTGCGGACGAGATCTCCGCGCCCGCCTGGACAAGCGACTACAACGTGCTGGACGGCAGTACCGGCCCTTGGGGTTCCGTGCCGGCCATCGCCAAGGTCTACGAGTGGGCGTCGGCCTCCAGCCAGGACCGCCATAGCGTACATGTCACGCCAGCCTTCAAGGACCCCGACAAGCACGATCTGCGGCCGGCGGCGACGGTGACCTGGGGCGGCGGCTTGCCGGGCGCACGCGTCGGAACCGTGTTGGAGCCCAAAGTGGCATTAGACCGCGACGGACGGCCTTTTGCCGCAGCCGAAGGACGCGTGAGCGCGGGGGCTTACGATTATCCGGCGCCGCAGCCAGCCGCCGGCTGGCGGCCTTTGGCGGTCAAACTCCGCGGTCAAGGGCCGCGGCAGAGCGCCGCGATTTATGCCGCCGACGGCACACTACTACGCACTTTGCTGGCCGACACGGCCGGCGCGGGCGACCTGTGGTGGGACGGATTGGACGATCTCGGCCAGCCCGTGCCCGCCGGGCGATACCAGGTGCGGGCGATCACGCACGACGTCCGCCTGGTGGACGACGGTGCGGTGGGCGACAACGGCAATCCGCTGGGCGCCTATAATTGCGACAACGCCGACCGCGTCGTCGCGCTTCCCGACGGCGGGTTCGTCGTCACCACGATCTACGACGAGGGCGGCTATCCGTTGCGGCGCTACTCGGCCAGCGGCCAGCCGATCTTTGCCGCCAATCTGGCCCAAAAAGATTATGCGGCGATCGCCGTCTGCGGCGACGACCTGTATGGCATCGTCGGGGCCGAGTCCAAGGCCCGGCTCGTACGCCTTGTGCTCCCCGGCAACCGTGCCCGCATGGCCAATTCGGCCGAAGACTACCGGCCCTTTGCCGACAATGAGAAACCGGGCGCGGTGACGGGCCTGGCAGTGGCCGGCAGCAATGCCTACGTGGCTGCAGCCGGGCTGGGCGCGGTCCGCGTGATCGACCTGGGTAGCGGCGCGCGCAAGGCCGAGTGGCCGGTGCCTGACGTGGGTGACGTGGCCGTCGACGAAAAGGGGACGCTGTGGGCCATCTCCGGCCGCCAGGTCGTGGCCCTGGACGCGGCGGGTAGAATCACCCGCCGCTTGGAGACCCGGTTGAAGACGCCGCGCTACCTGGCGGCAGGCGCGGGACGGCTGGCCGTGGTGGACCGCGCGTCGGCAAGCTTGGCGATTCTGGACGCGGCCAGCGGCACCCTGCTGCGAACACTGGGCAAGCCGCGCGTGCCCGGTCAATGGACGCCCGTGGGGCCGGAGACCTTGGCCGATCCGCGGGGCTGTGCGCTGCTGGCCGACGGCCGGCTGGTCCTCACCGAGCATATGCGGGTGCGAATCCTCTGGCCCGAGACCGGCCGCATCAGCGCGGAGATCCTCAGCAACTTCATGGATGAGGCGGTCGTCCATCCCACGAAGCCCGAATACCTCTACTGCTGGCCGGGCGTGTTCCGTGTCGATCCGAAGACGGGGGCCTGGCGTTGGCTGGTCGAAGCGCCTGAAGGCATGACCACTCCGCCCGACAAGGACGGGAAGGTCAAGCCCTACCGTTTCGGTTCGCCGTCGATGGCTGTCGTCTTGGACGGCCGGCCGTTCATAGCCTACGCCACAGGCGACGAGAAGCTCTACATGCTCGACGTCAGCGACCCGCTGCGGCCACGGTTGGCCATGCGCCCGTCGCCCGAGCAGCGAGTACTGCGGCTGGTGCCCTATTCGATCATCTCCTTCACCAAGGGCGGCGACATCCTGGCCAACGGCGACAACTACTCGCTGGCATTCGCCCGCATCCCTTATAAGGGCCTCGATGCGCAGAGCGATCCGATCTACGATTTCGCCCATCCCGTCAAGGTCGGCGCGGCCAAGGACCTCAGTCCCCGCGGCATGAAGTGCATCAACGCCCCTTCCTGTGACCGTACGACCGGCGACATCTATTACCTGGCGGTCACGGAGCTGAACAAGAAGATGGTGCCCGCCTGGGGCGCCGACGGCACGGGCGTAGGCCGCAGCACGGCGGACGGGCGACCGCTGTGGTTCGCTGCCAGTTCGGGCGGCAACTACCAGTCCGGGGCAGTGGTCAACGACGGCCAGAATGCCTGGTACTTCGCCGGCAAGAGTTTCGGCGGCCAGATCGACGTCTTCGATCGCGACGGCCTGCGTGTGACCACGGGCAACTGGGGCTGGCCCTGCAACTACTCGATCGGGTTCGTCGACATGCGTTACGGCGTGCAACCCTATCTGCGGCCCGACGGTAAGGCAGGCGCATATGTCGAGGACGACGCGATTGGCCGCTTCGCCCGCTGCCGGCTGGACGGCGGCGAGACGCTGAAGCGGACCGCGGCGGACTTCCAGTGGACCGGGCCCGGTGCGCCGGCCGGTCCGCCGCCGGATGCCCACCGCACGGGCGGCAAGGGGTTGGCCCAGTCGCTGGTGATTACGAAGGTCCCGCCGCTGAAGGTCGATGGCGATTGGGCGGCCTGGTCTGCGGCGGGAGTCACTGCCCAGATCGTCAGCCTGCCGATACCCGGTTATCCCCGCAACTGGCCCGAGGGACTTTGGCAGACGTTCCGCGAGGGCACGGCAATCGGCGCGGTGGCCCACGACGGCAAGAATCTCTATGCTTATTTCCTTGTGGCCGACGATACGATGCATTTCGACGCCGAGAGCCCGGGCCGGATGTGGGAGTTCGACAGCGTCGAACTGTGGGCCGAGGAAGAGCAGATCGGCATGGGCTTTGTTAAGAACGGCCAGCCGGCGCTGTTCAAGTACCGGTTCCATAACCGCGAGGGGAAAGAGTGGTCGGCCGACTACGCGATGCCGGGCGGCGCGGTCTGGGGCGCCAAGCTGACGGATCTAGCCGCGCATCCGCTGGGCCGCCAACTCGCCGGTTTCACGGGCGTCTCCTTGGCCGGGCACGCCGGCTATGCCCTGATGGCGAAGATTCCTTTCGAGGAGATCAAGCTAGTGGGCGGTATCGCCGGGCGCAAGGGCGGCGAGGTCCGTTCCATGACCGGCGCGGCGGGTGAGGTCATCCGCTTGGGCGTGGCTTTTGGCGGCATCTCCGCTTGGGGCCGCGAGCAGGACTTCAAGGTCAACTGGCCCGCCACGCTCATGTATTCCGACCCCACGCGCAGCATGCCGTTCGTGCTGGGGCAGTAGACTGAGCGTGGCGTTGCCGGCCAGACGTCGGTTGCGGGATTGACCTGCCGGTAATTGTCGCCCAAGGACGGTTGCGTTTTGCTTGATCGCCCGGCGCGGGTAGGGCATGATATTTTATCCTACCAGGAGTTCCCGATGGCTGCCGTAAAAATCGCGATAACCCTCGATCGAGAACTTATTGCTCGTCTGGACCAGTTCGTCGCAGAAAAGAAATTCCCCAATCGCAGCCCTGCCGTGCAGGAGGCCGTCCGTGACAAGTTGGAGCGACTGAAGCGAAGCCGCCTCGCCCGCGAATGCGCTAAGCTTGACCCGACGTTCGAGATGGCCCTTGCCGAGGAAGGATCGGCCCAGGACTGGAAAGAATGGCCCGAATACTAAGAGGCGATCACGCAGCTTCCTCCTGAAGACATGGAACGGATCCTCGAAGGACTCAACGAGATCTGCGGAGCCTGAGCTGACGACCGGCGAAGCGCAGCGGGCGCAGCCCGGCTCTGCTGCGATGCTGTGTTATTCAGTTCCAACCCGTCTCAAGGATCAAACCGGATTGCTCGTAGTACTCGTCGCCGTCAGCTTGAAAGAGCCCTTGGCGATTCGCAAAGAGCCACTCCCATAGCGAATCCAACTTCCGAAACGTGGTTTCAGCGTCGCGATCCTGATAGAACACTTGAATCGCAATCGTGCTCTTGACGCTTTTCAACGCGTTGATCACCTGGTCTCGGCTTGGATCGGGATTATCCTTGATCAGTTCGATTTCTTCGAGGATTTCTTTTTCAAAGACATCATCGCCCGGGAAGTTGATTTCGATCAATCCATAGAGGCCGTCGCCGTGACGCAACTCACCGTATTTGCCGTCAAGCACAATGCTGTATGCGGGATCTAAGGAACGTAAGCCCGCGTCCAACTCCGACAAGGACACGGGCCTCTGATCGCATACGAAGTAACGCATGTAGTAGCCCATCTTGTCCCTTTCAATCGAGCGGAATAACGGGAGCCGCAGACCTCGTCGTGGCCGCCGGTGCCGCGGAGCGGCAAAATGTGAGTAGCCGGGGGTGGAGCGCAGCGGAACCCCCGGGATCAAAATCTCGCGGCCGATGCCGCGTAGCGGCATCACAATCACCCGACGGGTTCGATCGTGACGCCGCTACGCGGCTTTTGTTCGTTCCTGATAGCGACCGGGGGTTTCGCTGCGCTCCACCCCCGGCTATTCCAGTTACGCCACTCCGCGGCGGTTTGTCAACTGATTCACGTCACTCCGCCCGTTCATTGATGCGCATGAACGGAAATGGACCTACGGGCAGCTAGCCGATTGACGACAGCAGGGCCGGCTTGTTACACTGAAGCCATTCCTCGTTTGGAGAGACCATAATGCCGAGAATTCTGACTTTGATTCGCTTGATCGCCAGCGCCGCGGTAATTACAACGCTGTTTGCCGAGCAATTGGCGGAAGCCGCGGAAACCGGCCAGTCGAACAACCGCACGATACCGCCGCGCAGCTACGAATCGCCCTCCGTGGAAAGGCCGCTGACGGCCGACGCCAAGGGCCGCACCGGGTTCATCCGCGACTGGCTCGTGCTGGGGGCCTTTCCGCATCCTGGCGGCCGCAAGACCTGGCAGGAACCGGTCACCCCGGAACTGCTCAAGCGCGAGGTGAACTTCCGCAAAGACATGCTGGCCCCAGTTGGCGGAGAAGAGAATATCCAACCATGGTTGGGCGAAAAGGTGATCGGGGAGGGCGGCGAAACGCGCGTCTGGCAGCCGATCGCGGCGGACGGCAAGGCAGGAAACGTCGACCTGGGCGAACACTTCAAGCGCGGCGGCCGGATCCCGGAGCACGTACTCGCCTACATCGCCTGCTACCTGAAATTCGATGACGACAAGACGGCGATCCTTTCCGTAGGCTCCAACGACGGTTTCCGCCTTTGGGTCAACGGCGAATTCGTCAACGAGCGACAAGTCTATCGCAGCTCCGTAGTCGACGACGACTTGATGCTCGTCCGTTTCTACAAGGGCACGAATCTCGTGCTCCTGAAGATTACCCAGGACGTGGGCGGCTGGGATGCCGTGGTGCGGTTGATCGACAAGGGCTACAAGCCGCTTGGCGGCGTGAGCGAGCTGGTCATTCCGGCGTCCGCCGCCCGCAATCTCGCGGCCCCCATGCCGGCACACACGCCAACCCAATCGACGGTCGGGCCGGCAAAGCCAGCCTATGGTCCTGGGGCGGAGGCCGCCGATCCAAACAAGGCTCCGATTGTCAACCGGGCGCGACTCTTCCCTGCGCCGGGGTTTGCTGATCGCCTGGCAGGCGGGCGAATCATCGGTTCAAACGCCGGAGAGACGGTCGGTTTTGTCGAGTTGGCCAAGATCGACAAGCGGCCGGCGGAGGATGAGTGGTTCGAGATCCGCTTCGATAACAAGACCGCGTATCGGTGGGTCAAGTTCCAGGGTCCAGAGAAGCTTGCGACCTTGGTGAGCGAGATCGAATTCTACGATGGGGCGAAAAAACTCTCGGGCAGGCCCTTTGGAATCGTGGGCAAGACGGAAAGCCGCGAGACCGACAAGGCGTTCGACGGCCGCGTGGACACGTGGTACGAATCCGACCTGGACGGCAGCGCCTACGTCGGGCTCGACTTGGGCACGGCGAGCAACATCTCGGCCCCCCCTGCCCTAGCGTTGCCCGACGGCCATTACGCCAAGCCGCGTCAACTTTCGATTGCCGCCCCGCCGGACGCGGAGATCCGCTACACGACCGATGGCAGTATTCCCAGCGCCGCGTCGGGCAAGCTATACCACGGCCCGATTCCACTTGACAAGGGTTTCATCCCCGTCGCGGCGATCGTGCTGGAGCAGGGCAAGTTTCCCAGCCCGGTCGCGACGGCGACCTATGCGATCGGCGATGTTCCGCCGCCCAAAGGGCTGGTGACATTCAGCTTGGGGAACAGCCTCACGGACACGTTCGCCAACTACCTTGAAGCGGTCGCGCGGAGCGCCGGGCACGATCACAAGGAGTACCTGCACACGTGGATGGGCACGCCGACGGACTATTTGTGGCAGCACCCCACCGTGGCCTGGCAAGGGAGTTACCTCGACCAGTTCAAGAAGCTCGCGCCCATCGACATCATGACCACGCAGCCTTTCTACGTGATCGCCGAATCGATCGAGCGGGAAGCGGAATACTCCGGCAAATTCTACGCCCTGGCTCGCGAGACTAGCCCCAACGTCCAGCTTTACCTTTACCAGCAGTGGCCGCCGCGGTCGTTCGAATCGGACTCGTGGGCCATGCTCTCGTTGGAATACATGAAGGCCATTGCCCGGCAGCGCGGCCTGAAACCGGCCAAGACGTGGCAACAGGCCGCCAGCAACCAGCTCGCCTACTTCGAGGCCCTCCGCGAAAAGATGTCGGCGCAAGTGCCCGGCAAGCAGGTCCTGATCGTACCGACGGGGCTGGCGTTGGCGAACTTGAAGACGGCTTATGAAGCCGGCGAGGTGCCGGCGGCGCCCAGGGACCAGTTCTTTGAACTGCATTCCGCCGAGAAAGACGAAAAGGGACGCGGCACGGCCGTGCATCTTACCGAACCGGGCCGGTACTTCGTCTCGCTGGTGCTTTATTGCTGCTTCTACAAAGAGCCGCCGGACAAGGTGCATTTGCCCGAAAACATGACCAAGCTCACGCCCGCGCAGGACAAGGTTTACAAGAGGATTGCCTGGCAGACGGTCAAAGATTACAAGTGGTCGGGCGTGGGGCCGCAGACGCGGTAGAACCGAATGCGCTTCGTCCACGAGCGGATTAAAGACCGTCCTACGAGCCACTGTGCAGGTTGTTAAAAATCCTTGGGCAGCTTCTTGATCTGCTCGAGCGTGAATACCGGGCCGTCCTTGCAGACGTAGGCTGGGCCGCAGTTGCAACGCCCGCACTTGCCCACCCCGCACTTCATGCGGTTCTCCAGGCTCGTGTAGATGTCGCTGTCGGCCAGCCCCATCTTGCTCAGCACGGGCAGGGTGAACTGGATCATGATCGGCGGGCCGATCACCAGCGCGACGGCCTTGGCGGCGGATATGCCGGCCTTCTCCACCACGGTCGGCACGAAGCCGACTTCGCCTTTCCAATCGGGCGTCTCGCCGCCCGGATCGACGCAACTCACGACGCGAACGTTCTCATACTCGGCCCAGCGGTCCAGCTCGTTGCGAAAGACCAGGTCGCCCACCTTCCGCGCGCCGTAGACGATCGTGATCTGGCCGTACTGCTCGCGGTTCTCCAAGGCGTACCAGATCGCGCAGCGGATGGGCGGCATGGCAATCCCGCCGCCGATGAAGATCAAGTTCTTGCCTCGCCACTTGTCCATGGGATAGGCGTTGCCGTAGGGGCCGCGGAAGCCGACGATGTCACCCTCGTCGACGTTCCACAAGGCCTCGGTCACGCGGCCCGTGCGGCGGAAACAGAACTCGATGAAGTCCTGCCAGTTCGAACTGGAACAGAGATTGAAGGGCGACTCGCCGGCCCCGAAGGCCGAAAAAATGCCGAATTGGCCGACGCGAAAACTAAAATCGCGTGCCCGGGCTTCGTCGCGAAAACGGATGCGGACCGATTTCACGTCGGCCGTCTGCTGGCGGACCTGGACGACTTCCATCAGGTCCGGCTGGTAGATGTTGGTATTCATCAGGTTGTTTTCTGTACGGTGGGAAATTCCGTAGCTTCCGTAGGGTGGGCCGAGTAACACGAGTCCCACCAGATTCCGCGTCGACATCGAATTTGGTGGGACTCGTGCTACTCGGCCCACCCTACGATTTGTCCACACCAGACGCTTCTTGCGCCTTCCGCGAAATTGCCGAAAGCACCGGGTGGACGCCGAGTCCGGCGGGACAATTCCGTGTGCAGTTGCCGCAACCGGTGCAGAGCAACGTGCCGAATTTCTGCGGATAGATGCGAAACTTGTGGTAAATCCGCTGCCGCTGCCGCTGCGCTTGCTGGCCCCGCGGGTTGTGGCCGGCGGCGTGCAGCGTGAACATGCCGAACTGGCAGGCGTCCCAGTTCCGTGCCCGCACGCCTTGCCCGCCCGCGCCCTCGTCGACGATGTCGAAACAATGACACGTGGGGCAAGTATAGGCACAGGCCCCGCAGGCCAGGCAGCGCCGCGCTAGGTCCGGCCACTGGGCGTCTTCAAAGCCGCTTTTCAGAAACGCGCCCACCTTGTCCAAGTCGAACCGTAACGGCGGCCCTTTGGTCACGCTCCCCTTCACGTCCGACGGTTCGGTATGTCCAGCGAACAATCGCCGACCCTTCTCCGTCAGGCAGCGGATCTCCAGGATCCCCTCGTCCAACGCATAGAGCATGGCGTCCGACCCGCGCGGGTCGTCCGGCCCGGACCCGACCGACGTGCAGAAACACTGGGCGTCGAAACTCTGGCAGGCCAGCGTCACAATCGTCGTCAGCTCGCGACGGCGATTGTAGGCGGCGTCGGCATAGTCCCAGTTGAAGACGTGATCGAGGATCGGACCTGACGCGGCATCGCAGGGCTGGGCGGCAATCACGATCTGTTCGGTCTGTGGCAGGGCAATCTCGGTCAATTCGGCGCGCTTGCGCCCCAGCGTGTAGCCATAGAGCTTCTCGTGGCGAGGGAAGAGAAACTCCTTGATCGAATTCCGCGGCCGCGCCGCGGCGTCCAACGTCAGTTGGCTGGCCGACCCCAGCCAATCGTAGAGCAGCCGATCGTTGACCAGGCGCGGGCCAGCCACGCGGCGGCCACCGGCAATCCATGAGTCGATCAGCGTACGCAGCGCTGTCAACGATAGTACTTCGCTCATTGGATGAAGCCCTCATGGTCTTGGATCGTGTAGGAACCGACCACCGGCTCGGCCTGCGGATCGTTGCCGGGGCGGTAGGCGAAATTCTCCTCCGCCGCTTGGGCCAGCGAAAGATTTAACAGCCTCAGGTCGATGCCCGCCGGGCAGACCCGCGTGCATTCTTCGCAGCCCACGCAGCGCGCGGCCAGGTGGAAGGCCCGCGTGATGTGCCAGGCGAAATTGCCCTTGAGCGTGGCCGAAGTGCTGATCACCTGCGGCCGGTTCTTGTCGACAATGCAGCGTGGGCAGTAGCACATGGGGCAGACCTGCCGGCAGGCATAGCACCTCACGCAACGGGCCAGTTCCTGCCGCCAGTAGGCCAAGCGCTCGGCTGGTAGGCGCTTCAAGAACGTATTGATTGCCGCGTAGCGCTGCTCGGCCGAAACCGCCGCCGATTTGGCCGCTTGGCCGATGACCACGTCGACGCTGTGCGGTTCATGGACGTCGCAGGCATCGCACTTCGGCTGGCCCATGCCGTCACAGGCCACGCCGATCGCGTGAATCTGCCCGCGGTCGAGTTGTGATTCCTTCTCCAGTACCACCAGGGCACGTTGATCGCATCCCTTGAGGACAATCGCCGGGCGTCCCAAGGCGCGAATCTCCGCGCGCTTCAAATAAACCGTCAGGTTCGCCTGGCAACGATCGTTCCAAACGAGTTGATCGACGTCTTCCGGACGCTTGATGAAAACCGGAAAGACCGGCCCGTCGGCTGGCTCGGCGGGGTCCTGGCCATAGCCGATGATCACGTCGACCTTTCCTTCCAGAAGTAACTGCCGGCAGGTGTCGCGAAGCTTGGCAATCATCTGTTGGCCTCGCAGTCTGTAGGCAACGGAGTCCGTGCCGCTTCCGAAAATGCGCTCTGTGGCATTCCGTGAATCGGAGAACGGCACGGAGTTCGTTCCCCACAGGTGGTGGACTCCTCGCAGATTTCGCGGTAACCGGTGTAAGGACCGAGCTTCCGCACGTTTTCGGTCAGCTCAGCGACGACGTGCTGCCACTTCTTGCCTTCGGCGGCCGAGATCCAGGTGAACTGCACGCGCTCGGTCTCGATACCCACGGCCTCCAATAATTGGCGAAAGAGCATCCAGCGGCGGCGGGCGTGATAGTTGCCAGCCGTGTAATGGCAGTCGCCCGGATGGCAGCCGGAGACCAGCACCGCGTCGGCGCCCATCTCGAAGGCCTTGATAATCAGGTTGAAATCGATCCGCCCCGTGCAAGGCAGGCGCACGACACGGATGTTGGCCGGATATTCCAGACGGTTCGTGCCGGCCAGGTCCGCGCCCAGATACGTACACCAATTGCAGACGTAGGCGATGATTTTCGGTTCGAAATTCTCGGATTCGCTCATACTAGGCTCTCCACCATGGCGTAAATCTGTTGTTCGGAAAAGCCGGCCAGGTCGGCACTCTTCGAGGGGCAGACGGCCACGCAGGTGCCGCAGCCCATGCACAGGCCCGCATTGACCCGGGCAGTGCGCTTGATGAGTTGTCCCTTGCGGTCGCGGATCTCGGCCCGCTCGATAGCGCCGTAGGGACAGGCCCTGGCGCAGGCGAAACAGGCGGCGCAGTTCATTTCGTCCACGCGGGCGATCTCCGGTTCGCGGGCCAATTGCTGGTGACTAAACATCACCAGTACCTTGCCCGCCGCCGCCGTGGCCTGGGCGACCGACTCGGGGATGTCCTTGGGACCTTGGCAGGCCCCGCAGACATAGACGCCGGCCGCGTTGGTCTCCACCGGCCGCAGTTTGGGGTGCGATTCGGAAAGAAAGCCGTTCTCGTCGTAACCCACGTTGAGCTTCTGGGCCAGCGCCTCCGCGCCGTCGGAGGGGCACATCGCCGCGGCCAGCACGACCAAGTCGGCCTTGATGGTCACGGGCTCGCCGGCCAGCGTATCGACACCGCGTACGATCAGTTGTCCGTCCTGCTCGACGATCTTCGACACGCGGCCGCGATGGTAGTGGGCACCGTCCTGCTCGATCGCCCGGCGGACGAATTCGTCGTAGTTCTTGCCGCCGGCGCGAATGTCCATGTAGAAGACGTGGGCGTCGCCGCTATGCACCTTATGCTTGTAGAGCATCGTGTGCTTGGCGTTGTACATGCAGCAGATCTTCGAGCAGTAGGAGATGCCCTTGGCGTTGTCGCGGGAGCCGACGCAACTGATGAAGACGACGCTCTGCGGCACCTTGCCGTCGGACGGCCGGCGGACCTCGCCGCCCGTGGGGCCGGAGGCCGACAACAGCCGTTCGAACTGCAACGAGTCGATCACGTCGGCATAGCGACCGTAGCCGTATTCGCCGTAGCCGGTCAGGCGACCGTTGTGTTGCTCGCGCCCCACGTTATAGAGTTTATAGCCCGTGGCCACCACGATCGCCCCGACTTCCTCGGTCACGAGGCGGTCTTCGTCGTCAAAACGGATCGCGCCCGGCTGGCACTTCTTGGCGCAGATGCCGCACTTGTCCTTCGTGAGCTTCATGCAGACCGAGGCGTCGATTACGGGGCGGGCGGGCACGGCCTGGGGAAAGGGGATATAAATGGCTGTGCGCTGCCCCAACCCGTAATCGAACGCGCTGGGATTCTTCTTGGAGGGACATGAGTTCCAGCACTGCCCGCAGCCCGTACACTTGCTCATGTCGATGTAGCGGGCCTTCTTGCGGACCGTGACGCGGAAGTTGCCGACAAAGCCCTCGACCGACTCGATTTCCGAATACGTGTGCAACGTGATATTGGAATGCTGGCCGGCCTCGACCATCCGCGGCGTGAGGATACACTGGGAGCAGTCCAGCGTGGGAAAGGTCTCGCTCAGGCCGGCCATCTTGCCGCCGATCGACGGCTCGCGCTCCACGAGCACGACCTGGTATCCGGCGTCGGCGATATCCAAGGCCGCCTGGATACCAGCCACGCCGCCACCGATCACCAGGGCGCGGCGGGTGAGCGGGATCTCGATAGGGACCAGGGCATGATTGAAGCGCGTCTTGGCCACGGACATCGACACCAGGTCGATGGCCTTGGCCGTCGCCTGGGCGCGGTCGTGATGGACCCAGGAGCACTGCTCACGAATGTTGGCCATTTCCACCAGATAGGGATTCAGCCCTTCCTTCTCGGCCGCTTTGCGGAACGTGCGAAGGTGCATGTGCGGCGAGCAGGACGCCACGACGACGCCCGTGAGATGCTCGGCGGCGATCTTTTGGCGGATCGTGGCCTGCCCCGGTTCCGAGCACATGTACTTGCACGTCATCGCGCAGGCCACACCCGGCATCTCGCCGGCGGCCGCCGCCACCTGCTCGACATCCACCGTGCGGGCAATGTTCTCACCGCACCAACAGACAAACACGCCGATTCTCGCCATAGTTTCCTAGTTCGTAGCGTAGGCTTTAGCCCACCGTCTTACAAGTAGCGTGGGCTTTAGCCCGCCCGTACAACGTGGCGGACTAAAGTCCACCCTACAAAGTCTCCTATTTCTTCACGACGAAATGCCGGTCGATTCCCAACGTCCGCTCGTCAATGCCCAGAGCCAGGCCGATCAGGTCCGAGAGGTAGTAGACCACCAGGTTGTGCCGCACGCCGAAACGTTGCTCGATGTCGGCTTGCTTCATATCGAGATTGACGTGACACATGGGACAGGCCACGACGATGCACGAGGCCTGGTGGGCGGCCGCGTCGCTGAGGATCTTGTGCGAGAGGTCCAGCACGGTCTCTTCATCCGCCAGGGTCATGCCCGCGCCGCAACATTCGGTCTTGAAGTTCCAGTCGACCGGCGCCGCGCCCAAGGCCGCCAGCACGGTCTCCATGCTGCTGGGTTGCTCGCAGTCGTCGAACTGCACCTCCCGCGGCGGGCGCGTGAGCAGGCAACCATAGTAACAGGCGGGGCGAAATTCGCCCAAGGGCCGCACGATCTGTTGACAAATCGTTTCCAGGCCGACCTTCTGTACGACCTGGATGAGGTTCAAGACCCGCGTGCTGCCGTCGACCTCCAGTTCCACGATCTCGGAAATCTCTTTTTGTAGCCGCGGGCAGGCCGCCAGGGCGCGATTGGCCCGCAGAAGCTCCATCGAACACATTGGGCAGGGAGCCAGTAGCTCGGTCATCCCGTCGCGCTTGGCCAGGGCCAGGTTCCGCGCCGGCAGAGCCACCGCCAGCTTGTGATTGAGCGAATGGGCCGCCGTAGCGCCGCAGCAAATCCAGTCGTCCAGCTCCCGCAGTTCCACCCCCAGCTTGCCCATGCAAGCACGGACCGACGTCTCGTAGTCGTTCGATGAGCCATGCAGGGCACAACCGGGATAATAGCCAATTTCCATTGTTCAATTTCTCACTTGTTCCCGTTGCCCATGCACCGCGCGAAGATCCGCCCCACCACGGCCCGGTCCTTCACACGCTGGCCGCCGAAGTGCAGCTTGTTGCGTTGCATAAGTTTGGGCGCCAAGAGCGAGTCCTTCATGAGCGCCCGCAAGTTGCGATCGCGCAGGAACGCCAACAGTTTGAACGCGCCTACAAGCTCGAACTCGCGGAGGCGACCGTTGCGGCGGATGTTGTCCAAGAATGCCTTCTGAAAGAGCACCGTCCGCTGCCGGGCCTGCGGCGCCGCGCCGCGCTCGAAGGCGATCTGCCGCAAGGCGTCCATCACGCCGGCGCAATCTACCGATTTCGGGCAGCGGGCCGTGCAGGTCATGCAGGAAACGCACTTCCAGATCGACTCGGCGCCAATCGCCTTCTCCGTCTGGCCAAGTTGCAGCAGGCGAATCAGCCGGTTCGGCAGGACGTCCATGCTTTCGGCCATGGGACAGCCCGCCGAACACTTGCCACACTGATAGCAATCGTGCAGGTTCGTACCGGCGAGGCTTTCGATCTCGGTATTCTCGGTTGCAGAGGGGAGTGTCATCATAGGATCAACAACTGGCCATCTCGCGAACCAGGTGGGTGGCTAGCGCGTCGTTGGTTTCAGGGTCGAAGTTGAGGATGCCGCCCTCGCCGTTGGCGGGCTGCGCGACCAGGGCCACGACCTTGTCGCCCCCCTTGCCGGAAAGCGAGACGAACTCGCCCTTGGTGTCGCGGAGCAGGCTGCCGGGCAAACGGCCCTGGTCTCCGGTGGTGAGCACGATCACGCGGTCGCAACGCTGGGCGACACTCACGAGGTTCATGGGCGTGATGGCGACCTCTTCCGGCGAGCTCTCCATAGGAAAGAGTTTGGCCACGAGTTTCTGATGGATCAGCCGGCCCAGGCCCTCTTCCCGCCGCAACAGACCCGGGGCGATCTGCAGACGGACCCGCGTGCCGTTGCGGTTGGTAATGGCGATGCTGTTCAAGGGCTGGGCGATCTCGCGGTGGCGGTCGCTGCGGGCGGCAGGCGAGGGACGATGAAACGCGGCGTCCAGGATTTCGGCCATCTCATTGTCGGCGAACGGCTCGACGGCATAGTAAAAGATCCGCCGCAACCGGTAGGCCGCTTCGCGATTCGCGTCGGCCGCTGCCACGACGACAATCTTGGCCCCGGGGCATGCGCCGTTGATCAGTCCGACAGTTACCGGGCCTTCGTCGCCGATGGCCGTGCCGTCGAGAACGATGACGGGGGCGTCGGCATCACTGAGGGCCGAGCTCAACTGGGCCCAGTCGCCAGCCAAGTGGACGTCGCAGCCGAGGCCCGTCAGCTTGGCGGCCTGTGCCTGCGCCGTGATCGCGTCCGGATTGTACAGAGTGACTCGCCGCGAGACGCAATTGGCCGCCTCGTCTTCCACACGCGTGGCGCTGATGCAAGCGATCCAACCTTTACTGCAGGGATCAGTCAACAACAGCGAGGGGTCCTGCTTCAAGGTCTCGTTGACGGCGACAACCACGCCCGAGAGGGGCGCGGGGATGAGTTGCTGGGGCTTGTCGGCCACGGCCACGGCGGCCAGCGGCAGGCCCTGGTAGATCACTTCGCCGATCCGCGGCAGACGCACCGACTCGATCGTGGCGGTCGTGGGGTCTGTGAGCACCGCGCCTACGCGCGTCGCCCGCTGGTCGCCAAGCTGGAACCAGGCGCTGCGCCAGAAGCGGAACGGCTCGGCCGTGCCGGCGGGTTCGGCGACCGGCTTGCGGGCGGCAGGCGCGGAGTCGTGGTGCAGTAGGCGGTGGACGGCCTGCGTGATTTCTTCGGGCGTGAAGGGCTTGGTGACGTAGTCGGACGCCCCCAGGCGGATCGCCGAGGCCGCGTTGGGAATGCTGGGATAGCCCGTCATCAGGACCACGGGCACGTCGGCCTTCTGCTTTCGCAGGGCTTCCAGGAAAGCGATTCCATCCATCGTGGGCATCTTGATGTCCAGGAGGATGGCGCTATAGTCGTTCTGCTTAGCCATGTCCAGGCCTTGGCAAGCATCGCTGCACTTTTCCACTTCGAAGCCTTGGCGGCTGAAAATGCGACGGCAGCCCTCGCAAATTACTTCCTCGTCGTCAACAACCAAGAGTCTCAGGTCGTCCAACATGACAGTGGTCCTTATTTGGCGGATAGATCGCACGCTTGTGACTGGGTGAAGCATCTTCGCAACAACTGTGCCAAAGCGGAAAACAGGCAAGAAAGCGGGAAATCCCGCGAAAGACGGCGATTTGAAAGCCAATCGGGCACGAGACCTGTATGTAGCAGGTATACAGTGTATGCGGATTGCGGTGATTTATCGCCATTGCTCATGCGGCAAATGACAGGGCGTTCCCGACAGCGGGGAACGGGAGTAGAATAGGATTATGACTACTCTGAACCAAAGTTCAAAGTTAGTTGTGATTCTCCCATTCGACCCAAGCCTCATTCCATGACCCACATCACCCTCTCCGACAGCATGCGAGCGCAGCTTGGTAGTTTAAGCGAGCCGCTGGTGTTGTGTGATGAAGCGGGCAATCCGCTTGGCACGTTCACGCCGGTGACTAGGCTCACCGAGCACCAGCGGATTGCGATGACCTTACCCAACCATCTCCTCGACTCAAACATTCCCACGGAAGAGTTGCGACGAAGACTGCGCGATGAGCCGCGGATCCCGCACGAGGAGGTTATGCGGAAGGCGAAGCAGTATCTATGAGTTATGAGGTGACTTGGGTGCCTTCCGCGCAAGACGCGCTGCTTCAGATCATTATCAGCCGGCCGGCTCGCGGCGCGGTGGTGAACGCGTTGGATCGCCTTGGCGCAACCCTGGAACAGGAAGGTCCTGCGGCAGGCGAATCGAGAGTAGAGGAATTTCCTGTTCTCTTCGAGTTACCGCTGGCCGTCAAATTCGCGGTCGAGGAGCCGGATCGCACGGTAACAGTAACGGACGCATGGGTCATCGCACACTAAGGCGAGAACAACGACATTTATGGTTCGATCTACGCTGCCCCGCGTCCTTCGCGCAGCAGTTGCAATGGTTCGGTGCGGCCGATGCGAATGGCCGGCCACAAGGAGGCGGCAAGACACAGCGCGAGCGTGGCTGCAAGCGCGGCCGCCAGCTTGCCCCAGGGCACCACCAGCGGCGTCGTCAGCCCACCGAAGAAACTGACGTATTGAGAAATGCCCGTGCCGCACCAGCCGGCCATCAGGCCGAAGGAAAGACTGAGAAGGCAGGCCACCAGGCCGATCAAGAGACCTTCGGCCAGGATCATGCGGGCCAGCGCCCAACGCGTCACCCCCAGGGCGCGGAGCACACCCAACTCCCAACGCCGGGCGCGCACGGAAGCCATAATCGTATTGACCACACCCAATGAAGTCACGAGCAGTGTGATCAGCGGCAGTTCGCACATGGCCCAAATCACGTCGTCGGCTCGGGCCAGAAGCTGCGTGCGCACGTCGTCGGGCGTCGTAATGCGCAGCGAGGAGCCGAACTTCGTCGCCCCGAAGCTCGATGGACCGCGGGCATTGATGACCGTGCCGGGGCCGAGGTAACGGTCCGCCAGGGGTTGCAAAGCGGCTCCCATTTCCGGCACACCCACACCCGGCCGGACGTTCATCCACAGATAATTCGTCTGGCGGATGTCGAAGTCGCGGCGGACGTCGTCATAGGATGCGAAAACCATAGCCGCCGAACGGACGCCCCGCCGACGTAGGCCGGAGACCTGGGCGATCCAGTGCCAGCCGGGCAGGGATACCACGCCGGCAATCGTGTACTGGACCGGTTTCTCCGGCATATCGGGAGGAACCACCTCGAAACGGTCGCCGAGCTTCAAACCGGTGGCCGCGAGGAAGTGATCCGGCACGACGCAACAGCGACCTTGCTTGAGTCGGGCGACGGCATCTTCACGCGTACCTTGGACGAACTGCACACCCACCAGCGGCCGGGGACTGCCGAAGGCCGCCTGCGGATCGAGGCCGATCATCAGCACGTTGTCCTGCCGCGTGACCGAGTTGCCTTTTTGGCTGCCGGTTATGTCGCCGGCCAGGCGGGGTTGCTCAACGGCCAAGGGGATGCACTGCTCGGGAATGACGCCCGGCATGCGGCGCACGGTATCGATTTCCGCGTCGGGCAGCCCGCCCGATTGGAGCGTCACGAGCATGTCGGGCACCCAGTCGCCCGGCTTGAACGGCTGCAGCATCGAGTATCCCCAGATCATCATCGAGACGTACAGGCCCAGGCCCACGCTCATGGCGAGCGTGGTGCCCAGTGTGCGCCACAAGTTGCTGCTGAGCTGCGCTCGCAGGAGCCGCGGCTCCAAGCCCACAGCGCGGGCGAGCCACGGTCCGACCGCCGCTTCCGTGCCAATCACGGCCAACGGCGCCAACAGCAAGAAGCCGATGGCCATGCTCGTGCAACCCAGGGCCATATAAATGCCGTAGCGAGCCGTATCGGCAACGGGTACGACGAAGACCAAGAGCGGATTGACGGCAATCAAGACCGCGCCGACCGCCCCGATAATCGCCCACGTTCTCGCTCGGGGCGGGGCATGGCGGCGCGGCGACATGGCCTCCAGCGGTTGCACCTGCGTCGCTTGCCAGGCGGGAAGAATCGCGGCGACCAGCGCGCCGCCCAACGCGGCCAAGCCCGTCAGCAGCACGCACCAGCCGCCCAACGATGCGCCGCGGTTGAACAGTTCGGGCCTCGCGCGACTGATGACCGCCAGAAGTCCCCAGCCGGCAATCAGGCCACCACCCCAGCCGATCAGCGCCAGTACGAGGCTTTCGGCGGCGATGACCCGCGCCACTTGGAATCGCGTCAACCCGACGGCCCGCATGACGGCGAACTGCCGCACCCGTTCGCTGACACCCATGCTCAGCGTAGTGAAAATGATGAACAGCGCGGCCAGCAGCGACATGCCCGTGGCGACCCAGGCCTGCCGCCGGGCGTTGGTCGCCAGCGTGGCTTCGGCCATCGCGTTCTGGATGTCCAGCACGCCTACCAGAAGCGTGGGCGGCCTGGTTTGCAGGACCCGCGGCAGCCAGCGGGCGCGAAACGCGGCCGCCTGCTCGCCTGGGCGGAGCTTGATGTTCACGAGGTTGATCTTGCCGGCCTGCCGAGTGATCTTCTCGGCCAGGGCCAACGGCACGTAAACCGCCGAGGCGGCCGGCCCGAGCGTCGGACCCGCCGCCATCAGCGGGCGACCGCTCGCCGCGGTCTTTTCAGCCGTCGGCGCGGAAGACACCTGCGCGACAATGCCGACGAGTGTCAGGCGATATTCCTTCGTGCCCAGAATGACCAGCACTTCGTCGCCCAATCCCACCTGGAGCTGCTCCGCGGATTGATTGCTGATGACGGCCTCGCGCAAGGCCGGGTCGCGCGTGTCGATCCAGCGTCCCTGGGCGAGCGGATAGGGAGGCGTGGCCGAGTTCATGCCGACAAGTTTGGGACGGTCCGGGGGTGCGGCCCGCGGCGCTCCGCCCTGGCCGCTACCCTGCGGGGAAGAACTGCTGCCGGACGAGCTCTCCGTGTCGGCGTCCAGCGGTCGATCGGGCTTGACGCGGACGGTCCATTGCAGCGCGGGCTCCCACTCGGCGATAGCGGCGTCCTTGTGCATGGCCGCGACCAGTTCTGCGGGAAGCGTCGAATCGTCCGCCGAATCGGGCACGAGGAACAGGTCATAGCGGCCCAGGTACTCGGTGGCCTTACTGCCAAACTGCCCGACCAGCGCGTCGTAGCCGCTGACGACCCAGACGACGACACAGGCGGAGGCGATCGTCGCCAGCGAGGTCAAAAGCATTCGCGCCGGATGCCGCCAGGCGTAGGCCAGGGCCAGTTTGCCGCTGACTTTCATGGTCCGTCCGCGTTTTGCCGCGGATCTCCTCTATTGTAGCGTGGGCTTTAATTAGCCCGCCTCCGCCGCAGCCGGTGTAGTGCCCACAACGTCTTGATAATGGGCCGCCAGGTGGTGGGCATCGCCGAAGTCGGCGGTCTTGAACTCGGTCAGGATCCGGCCGTCCTTGAGCACGACGATCCGCTCGGCCCAGACCGCCACCGCCGGCTCGTGGGTCACGACCACGACTGTGCGGCCCTGCTCCTTGCTCAATTCCTTCAACAATCGGCAAATGCCCTGCCCGGTGATCGAGTCGAGGCTGCCGGTCGGCTCGTCGGCCAGCAGGACGGCTGGTTCGGTGATGACGGCCCGAGCGATCGCGACCCGCTGCTGTTGGCCGCCGCTCAGCGCGTCGGGCGGATGACGCAGCCGATCGGCCAGCTTGAGCCGCGCCAACAGATCGGGGAGGCGGTTCTCCGCAGGCTCGCCCCGGCCGTCGGCCAGCAGGGGCAAGAGGATGTTGTCCCGAGCCGTGAGCGTAGGGATGAGATTGAATGCCTGGAAGACCAGTCCAATGTGGCGGCGGCGAAAGATCGTGAGCGCCCGATCCGACATGGCCGCCAGGTCATGGCCGTCAACGAGCACGCGTCCGGCGTCGGGCGGGGTCAGGCCAGCCATCACGTGCAGCAAGGTGCTCTTGCCCGATCCGCTGGCACCCATCACGGCCACGAACTCGCCGGGCGCGATCGTGAGGTGGACGTCCTGCAGGGCGTCGATGATCGTTTGGCCTTGTCGAAATCGCTTGGTCACGTTCTCGACCACGACCGGGGAGGCGGACGGTGTTGCGGATTCGTTCATGTTGAATTATCCGGAGTTCAGGGATCGGTAAATCAAAGTGTGTCGCACAAGTATCCGGCACACTCCGTGTGCCGCTGTCGTCGGCACACGAATTTTGCCGGATACATTAGGGTTTGGCCGAATGCGGTTTGCAATAGGAAAGCGCCAGCAGACCGAAGGCGGTGGCCAGGTTGGCGTCGCCTTCCATCCAGCGGTCGTTGGTGTTGACCCAGGAGCCGTTTTCTTTCTGCCGCCGGGCAAGTTCCTCGGTCAGTTCGCGGCGCCAGTCGTGTTTCACGCCCTTGGCATCTTCGATTTCGTCGAGGCCCAAGGCGTCGAACGTCTTGGCAAACGTGAGATAGTAGTAGAACAGTCCAGCGGCGCCCAGACCGGGATTGCTTTTCACGTCGTAGTTCTTCTGGATCCACTTGACGGCCGCCTTGACGCGGGGATCGTCCTTGGTCAGCCCGGCGTAGATCATGCTCTTCAAGCCGGAATAGGTCATGGAGCCGTAGCTCCGCAGGCCGCCCTCGGCCGTCTGGCGGTCCTCGTCTTGCTTGCTGAGAGTGGGGTTGTAATAGAAGCCTCCGTCGTTCACCTTGGCGGCGTTGGGCGTGGTGTTGTGCTCACCTTCAAGATTCTGGCAGCGCGAGACGAAGACGAGTGCCCGCTGGATGGCCTCATCGTCCGGTGCGGCATCGCAGGCATTCAGGGCGTCGATCAAGAAGGCGGTATTTGAGAGGTCCGGGTTCGACTTGGCGCCGTAGCCCATGCCGCCGTAGGCCGCATCGGACTTCTCCTTGCCCCGTTTCTCTTCCCATTGGCCGCTGCGAATGAACTTCTCGGCCGCGCGAATCGGCTTGTCAAAACGGTGATCGCGGTTGGCCTCTTGGAAGCAGACCATGACGATGCACGTTTCGTAGGTCGAGATCCGTCCGCCGGGCGTGTAGATGCCGCCGTTCTCCTGCACGTACTCTTCGAGATACTTCAGCGACTTGGCGATCTGCGGATCGGCTGGCGAGCGACCGCTCCGCAGCAGGCCCAGGGTGGCAATGGCGGTGGGGCCGATGCCAATCTGCGCGCTCAGCGAACCGTCCTGCGATTGGTGTTTCGCCAGAAACTCGATCGCCCGACCGACGGTCGTGCGGTAAAGTTGGGGATCGGGACCAAAGGTTTTCGTGTCGCCCGCAAACAGAAACGGCAGACATGCAGAAAGGCATAAACCCAAAATCAGCACGGCAACGAGCGGCAAGGTTCGCATGGTTTCGTCTCCCTTTTGTCGGTTTTCACCAAATATCTAGTGTAAAGGAAAAGCACCTGCGGTTCAATCCCGCCGCCAGGAGAAGTGCAAAGTCTGTCTCTGGCATCCCTACGTAGAACGGAATTCACTCCGTTTCCCTGAAATAGGCGAGGCCCCGGAATAAATTCCGTGCTACGAAGGACTTTGCAGTTCTCCTGATCCCGCCGCAAGTGCGGTCAAGCGTGTTGGATTCATTCGCTTGCCGGGCGTGTTGACTTTACCGCTGTTTAGGGCGAAACTGGGTGGAAGAAGTGTCGCTCTGGAGAGAACAACGTCAGCGGATGTTCGTATTTCCCCAGTACCCCTGCCACTTGCTTTAAAGGAAAGCCCTGCCACGATGCGTCATTCTGCTTGGATTTGTCTGGTTTCTTGTGGTTGCTTGTTCTTGACCTGCTGCAGTTCCGGCAATGAACGGACGGCGGCGAGTGCTGCGCCCACGGCAGGCTTCGAGGAAGTGGCTCCGCCGGAAGGGCAAGACTGGGACGATTTGCCGGCCGTCCGGCCGGCTGCCGACGACTGGCCTTGGTGGCGGGGACCGTCGCGCGATAATAAGGCCCAAGCGGACCAGGCCCCACCTCTGCATTGGAGCCGGACGGAGAATGTCGTCTGGAAGTCCGAGGTGCCGGGCCGCGGTCATGGTTCCCCCTGTCTCTGGGGAAATCGCATCTTCCTGGCCACGGCCGACGATACGGCGCAGGTGCAGTACGTCCTTTGCCTTGACCGCAACAGCGGCAAGCAGCTTTGGCAGACCGTGGTCAATCGGGGCGGTTTCATGCACTCGCATCCCAAAGGCTCGTACGCCTCGGTCACTCCTGCTTGTGACGGCCAGCGCGTGTTTGTGAACTTCATGATCCAGGACGCGATCGAAGTTGCCGCGCTGGACTGCGAGGGCCACATCGTCTGGCAGCGAAGGGTGGCACCCTTCAAGTCGATGCACGGTTACGCGCCATCGCCGTTGGTCTACAAGTCGTTGGTGATCGTCTCGGCCGACAACCCCGGGCCGAATTTCCTCACGGCCCTACGGCGCGATACTGGGGCGGTAGTCTGGCGGATCCGGCGCACCGATTACCAGAGCTTTGCCAGCCCGATCGTCGGCCACATCGCGGGACGCGACCAGCTCCTCATCATGGGACCTCATGAGGTCACGAGCTACGATCCCCAAAGCGGCAAGCAATTCTGGCACTGCGCGGGGCCGACGAAAGAACATGCCGCCACCGCGGTCTTCGACGACCAGACGGTTTACGCCACGGCGGGTTATCCGGACAAGCGGATGCTGGCCGTCCGCGGTGATGGTTCCGGTGACGTGACCGCCACCCACGTGCTTTGGAAAATGCCGAAGGATGGCTCGTTCATCCCCACGCCCCTGTTGCACGAGGGCCTCTTGTACGTGGTAAACGATCGCGGACTGGCGCTGTGCCTCGACGCCCGCTCGGGCGAGACGATTTGGACCCATAAGCTGGATGCAGAGTTCAGCGCCTCGCCGGTCCTGGTGGGAGACAAGCTGTTCGTGCCTGACGAGGCAGGCCGGATGTACATTCTCAAGACAGGCCGCAGCTTTAAGCTCTTGGCGACCAACTACCTGGGGGACGGCGGGTTTGCCACGCCCGTCATCTGCGGCGGCCGCATCTATCTCCGCACATTGCACTGGTTATACTGTCTGGGAAGGTGAATCATGGTCCAAATCGTCGCATTGTCATGTTCGTTCGGGCTGGGCGTGTGTTTCTCGCTCTTGGGCACGATCAGCGTCAAGCTCATGCCGCGTCTGAAGATCGATCAGGCCCGGTTCGGCACGTTGGTGACCGGCTTCATGAGCGCCTGCCTGATCGCTTCGCTGTTGATGGGGGTGATCATCGATCGGCTGGGCCATCGGCCGGTGGCGGTTTTTGGGTTTGGGTTGGCGGCGCTTTGCATTCTTCTACTGGCGCGCAGCAAGACCTATGCGACGGTGCTGGGGTCCTGCCTGCTGCTGGGCTTCGGGGCGATGGCCCTGAACACCGCCGCCAACACGTTGATTCCCAAGGTGCTTTACGGCGGGCAGAATGCCGCGGCGGCCCTGAACCTGGGGAACGTGGCGTTTGGTGTGGGGCTGCTTCTGGCGCCGCTGGTCATGAGCTACCTATTCCGCAAGACATCGTACGAGAACACGGTTTCGGCCGTGGCCTTAGTGATGGCGGCGCCGTTGGTCTTAGCGGCCCTGGCAACGTACCCATCACAGGCCGGCGATGCCTTCGAGTTCGGCGAGGCCCTGTCGCTGCTCGCCAAGCCGATAGTTTGGGTGGCCGGCCTGGCTTTGTACTGCTACTCCGCCCTGGACGTCTCGTTCAGCAACTGGTTGCCGGCGTTCGGAAAGGAAGTGCTTGCCGTATCGCCGCGGCGCACTGACCCCAACGCTGCCGACGCCGCGGCGCAGCGGCTGATCTCAGTCTACGCGCTGGCGCTGATTGGCGGGCGGGCAGCCGCCAGCCAGATGCCCGGGCTGAAGGAGTTCGGCTATTGGTACGTAGCAGCCGCCGCGCTGGCGGTGGCGTTGCTGATCCTGTGGATGACTTGGACGCGGCACGCCGTGGTGGCTTGGTTGTTGGTCCTGCTGGTGGGAGCTCTTACTGCCCCATTCTTCCCGCTGATTGTGGCAACCAGCTTTGGCAAGTTTCCCGAAGAGGTTCACGGCAGCTTGTTCGGGATCATCTTTGCCGGGGCGCTGGCGGGCGGCGCGACCGTGCCCAAGGCAATCGGCAACCTGGCCAAGGGATCGAGCATTCGCAAGAGCATGGGGCTATTGGCCCCGCTATGCGTGGCCCTTGCTATCTTGGCCTATGTTCTGGGAACACTTTGATTCACGCATTTGAGACCTCGCGGAACCTCCCGCCCCTGACACGATGACACAAACCACTCCTCGCGATCGCGTATGGCAGGCCATCCGGCACCAACAGCCGGACCGGGTGCCCTGGCAGTTCGGCTATACGGTTCCCGCACGACAGAAACTGGAACAACATTTCGGCACCACCGACTTGGACGCCGTTTTGGGCAATCACCTGGTGAAGTACCGGCCCCGCGCCGCCGACGCGCTGGTGGAGGTGCGGCCCGGCTTCTGGCGCGACGAATTCGGAGTGGTGTGGAATCGCACCATCGACAAGGATATCGGCACGGTCGTGGAATATCAGCTCAAGGACCGCTCGCTGGCAGGCTTCGCCTTTCCCAATCCGCACGATCCACGGCGGTATGCCAACTTGCCCTCGTTCCTGGCGACGCACGCCAACCGTTTCCGCTACGTGAGCATCGCCTTTTCGTTGTTCGAGAGGGCGTGGTCGCTGCGCGGCATGGAACCACTGTTGATCGACATGCTGGAAGCGCCGGACTTCGTCGACGAGTTGTTGGACGCGCTTGCCGCCTTCGACCTGGGCATCCTCGAAGAGGTGCTTTCGTCGGGTATCGACGGAGTGATGTTCGGCGACGATTGGGGGCAGCAGAAAGGCTTGATCTTCGGCCGGCGTCTCTGGCAGCGGTTTATCAAGCCGCGAATCGCGCGGTTGTACGGCGCGGTAAAACGCGCCGGCAAGGCCGTGTTAATCCACTCGTGCGGGCAGGTCCAAGAGTTGTTTCCCGAACTGATCGAGGCAGGCTTGGACGTCTTCAATCCGTTTCAGCCCGAAGCGATGAATCCCTACGAGATGAAGCGCCAATTCGGATCGCGGCTGACCTTCCTGGGCGGCGTGAGCGTGCAGAGGCTCCTGCCTTTCGGCACGCCGCCGCAAATTCGCGACGAGGTCCGCCGCTTGATGAACGGCGTTGGCGCCGGGGGCGGTTTCATCATTGCGCCGTCGCACGACATGCCGGGAGACATCCCTCTGGAGAACCTGTTGGCCTTTGTGGAGGCCGTTCACGCCGGATGAGGACCGACGCATCGATAAGTGTTGCAAATGGACTTCTCGTTTACATGATAGGACAGCGTATGTTGAGACGACGATGCGTGATCTGGGAAATGGTTGCCCTGGCGACTGTTGGGGCGTGGGCGTCCCATGTCTGGGCACAGGACACCGCGGCGAAGGCCGGGGGCGTGGTGACCCAATACATCGATCCGGTGCAGCAGACCGCGCTGGAGTTCGGGGCCCGGTCGCACTGGCTCCAGCCCTGGCGGGCCTATCTCGACACCGTTCCCACCGTCCGCCTGCGCGAGGCCGTGGGGATCAACCTGAACGTGGAGGCGGACGAAGCCGACGCCGTCTGCCGGCACCTCGCCGCGCATGGGTTCTGCAAGGCCAGGCTCGAATTCGGCTGGGGCAGCATCTCGTGGGACGATCCCAAGCAATTGGCCGATCCCAAGCGATTCGAGAAGCTGGTCGGTGCTTGCCGCGATCACGGCCTGCGGCCCTTGTTCCTGCTGAACTCGCACCACGGCGCGCCTTGCCCGCTGCAATTCTTCGACGTCCGCCTGGCAAAACCGGCCCACAAGGGTGACCGCGTCGTCTACCTGGCCAAACAGAACCTGGAGCGGCTGGTCCCCGGCCGCTCGGGCCTGAATCAATTGACCGACTACTGGGCTGCCGAGGCCCTGTTCACTAAGATCGACGCCGATGGCAGGGCAACGCTCTCCAAGCCGCTGCCCAAGGATCTGGCGGCAGGGAATGCCCCCGCCGCGACACTCAAGTACCTGCCTTTCTACCCGCCGGACGAAGTGAATGGCAAGAGCCGGCCCGAGTTCCGCGAGACACTCGACGGCTGGATCGACTACGTCGCCGCCATTACCCGCGAGGCCCGCCGCGTGCTGCACAGCAGCAATGCCCAGGATGCTGGCTTCGACCTGGAGGTCTGGAACGAGTTGACCTTCGGTTCCAACTTCCTCTCGATCAACAACTACTACGAGAAGCTGATCGCCCAAGGGCGGCCGGCCCACGAACAGATCCTGCGGGCGACAGTCGAGTACGTCGAGCGGCATCGGGCCGAACTGCCGGGTGTCGGCGTGAACGACGGCTTCAACAATCAATGGCCCTGGGGCGCGGGTTCGACCGCGCCGGCGGGGCTGGCGGCCCTCGGCAAGCATCCGTATGCGGGCGTGCGGCGGTTCCCGGCCGACCAGGGACCGCCCGGCGGCTCGCGTTCCGTCGACGCCTTGGGCCGGCCCGACAGTATCGAAGTCGCACCCGGGAAGTGGAAAGACGCGTTCGTGCCCGCCTACGTGTCGCACTTTCCCGAGTATTTCCTCTGTGCCATCCAGACCGAACACCTGATCCGCGATCTGTCGCCCATCGAAACCAGCTTGTACGGCGTGAAGCATGGCCGCACGACGCACCCGCTGTGGCCCGACGGCCGCGCAGCCCCCGCGCCGCAGATGTGGATCACCGAGGTGAATATCGACCCCAATGGCGCCGACCCGGGCAACATGGCTGCCTACACGGCGCGTGGAAAGATGCCGGTCGCCCCGAGCCTGACGCCCGCGGATGCCGATCGCATGAAGGCCAAGGCCGTGCTGCGTTACCTGACATGCTACTGCAACAAAGGGCCCGTGCGGTTCTACTTCTTTGCCGCCAAGGACGACAATCCGATGGGTCTATCGCTCATGGGCCCGGCGCTATTCAAATACCTCAAATCGCACGACAACCGCACGGCGGAGGATGACGCGGCCCTCGTATCGCCCACCATGCGGGCCGTGCGGCGTCTGGTGGCAGTCATGGCGGATGGAACACACATTACAACGCCGCGGGGCGTGCGCTTGCTGCGGATCGAGGAGAGCCATGGGCACCGGCAGTTCAACGGCGACCCGGCCACCGCGGGCCGCACGCCCGATCCCCATCCGCCGCTCTATAACCGCGACGTCCTGGCCTTCTTGCCCTACCAGGCCACGGACCACAAGTTCGTGGTCGCCCTGTACGTGATGACCCGCAACCTGGCGCGGCTCTACCGGCCCGCCGCGCCGGCCAGCGACCCGACAAGATTCGATATGCCAGCCGAATCGTACCGCCTGACCATCGGCGGCGTCGAGGCGGAAGGGGCGAGATTCGCGCTGGTTGATCCGCTGGGGGGCAGCGAGGCGCCGGTCAAGCCGCTTGGTTCATCGCCCGGGGAGGTCGCCGTTGAGGTTTCCTTGACCGACAGTCCACGACTCCTAGTCATTGAGGAGCGGGTGCGATGAGTGATTTCGCTACAAGGACCTGCTGTAGGCCCCTCTTGCCGAGAGGGACTATTGTGCTTCGAGCCGCGGGAGAGACTTCGCATTGTTCGTGGAAACGGGGACATAGCTTCTAGTTGTGTTTGTCCACCAATACTAGCTGCTTCCCAGTTTCGCCTTCCCGCGGCAGGTTTGCCGCTCGCCGCCAAAGTTTGTATTCGCGGCGGATTGGATCATGATCATGGCGGCGTACACCGCGATCCCACAGGCGGCGAACTGCATCCGGGCCTTGCAGCGCCCCATTGTATGTATGGGCCTATTCACGGCGGTGCAGAGTTTTGCTAAAATATGCCTGTGATTTGAATTCCCGCCTAACGGACTGCAGGAGAAATACACTCGCCGTCCGCGACCGAGCGACGGCACGGGACGCCATTCGACGGCTTGCGAAAGTCAGTCTAAAATATGGATAAAGTTTCACTTACGACGCGAGAGGAGAAGGGCCGTGGTCCAGACGATCGAAGCAACCTTTGACGGTGCCGTATTCCATCCGGCAGAGCCAGTCGCGTTAGCTCCCAACACGCGCGTCCGCATTACCGTCGAGAGCGAAGCGGGCCAAACCAGCGAGCCTGGATCGTTTCTTGATACGGCGCGGTCCCTGGGCCTGGAGGGACCTGCCGACTGGTCGGTCAACCTCCACAAGTATCTGTACGGCGAGGGGCGCCGGGATGAAGGATGAGGTTTTCCTGGATTCTGCGTACTCCATCGCGCTCTCGGCCCCACGCGATGACCTTCATCTTCAAGCGATCGCCCTTGCCGACGACTTGCAGGCAGCGCGAACGCGGTTGCTTACGACTCGCGCGGTGGCCCTGGAAATTGGGAACGCCTTGGCGGGCAAACAGCATCGCCGCGCGAGTGTGCGCCTGCTTCAGTCGCTCGATGCCGATCCGCGCGTCGAAATCATTCCGTTGTCCGATGATCTCTACGCAAAGGCGTTCGTTCTTTACATGACTTGGGCGGACAAAGAATGGGGCATAACCGATTGCATCTCGTTCGTGGCTATGCGCGATCGCGGGATCACTGAGGCATTGACCAGCGACGAGCACTTCCGTCAGGCCGGCTTTGAAGTCCTCCTGAGACGCCCCACATTTTGATCGAGCGACGCGTGGATGACCGATTCAACGGATCCGCAGTGCATGCCGGCGCGCACTGCTGTGCATTCACTTCTTGCTCGGCGCGAAAGGCCGGTTATTGTTCCTCATCACGCGATTGCTTTCCTTCAACACGGATCATTTTCGGACTTTTCCGATCACGATCATTGACCCGGCATCTTTCTGAACTGCGGGCGTTTCTTGCCGCGAAGTGCGCCGTGACATCCTCCCCGCCGGCCCCTGCGATGTCTATTACCGGATTCTCGGCAACCTTGGTCGGACTGAGCAAGGGATTTCGCTGGAAGAAATCTTGCAGAAGATTGGTTTGGGACGGAGCCTGGAATGGCCGTACTCGAAGGCCTTCCGTGAGAAGTACGGCAAAGACGGCGAAGCCGACATGATCCGAGGAAGAGGCAGGAAACGTTGAAGTCGTAAATCGTTATAGCACAACGGTTATCGGAAAATCAAGGCCTCTCCCGGCAAGGAAGAACGTACGCGCCCGACACGCGCCCGACGGCCCTAGACGTTCGCCCCAGATGGGTTATACTAGAAGTTTCGACACTTTTCATTTGCAGGAGATACCGATCATGGAAAAGCGCGTTTACAATTTCTCGCCCGGTCCCGCCGTTTTGCCCCTGCCGGCCTTGGAAGAGGCCCAACGCGACCTGCTGGCCCTGCCAGGCTGCGGTATCTCGATCCTGGAGATCAGCCATCGCTCGAAGAAATTCGAACAGATATTGAACCAGGCCGAGACCAATCTGCGCACGCTGCTGGGCATCCCCAGCAACTACAAAATTCTGTTCCTGCAAGGCGGGGCACTGCTGCAATTCGGCATGATCCCCATGAGCTTCCTGCGCAACACGGGCAAGCCGGCCGACTATATCGTCACCGGCACCTGGTCGAAAAAGGCCGCCGACGAGGCCAAGACGCAGGGGAGCGTGCAAGTCGCCTTCGACGGCAAGCCGGGCAACTACAACCGCGTGCCCAAGGCCGGCGAGATCAAGCTCGACCCCAATGCGGCCTACGCCTACTTCACCTCCAACGAGACCATCCAGGGCGTCCAGTTCCCCGCCGAGCCTGAGGTGGGCGACGTGCCGCTGGTCTGCGACGCATCCAGCGATATCCTCTCGCGGCCGGTCAACATGAGCCGCTACGGCCTGCTGTTCGCCTGCGCCCAGAAGAATGCCGGGCCGGCAGGCGTAACGCTGGTGATCATCCGCGACGACCTCCTGGCCAAGGCGCCCAAGGATCTTCCCTCGCTGCTGAACTACCCGGTGCTGGCGGAGAACAAGTCGCTGCTGAACACGCCGCCGACATTCGCTATCTACATGGTCAAACTGGTCACCGACTGGTTGCTCCGCGAGGTGGGCGGCCTGGAGAAGATGGCCGAGATCAACTGCCGCAAGGCCCGCATGCTGTACGAGGTCGTCGATCGCTCCGGCGGCTTCTACCTGCCGCACGCCGAGACCGCCAGCCGCTCGAACATGAACGTGCCCTTTAAGCTGGCCGACCCGGCCTTGGACGAGGCATTCCTCAAGGGCGCGGCCGCCCAGGGACTGGTCGAGCTCAAGGGGCACCGTTCGGTGGGCGGTTTCCGCGCCTCGATCTATAACGCCATGCCCGAGTCCGGCGTCCAGATGCTGCGCGATTACATGCTGGACTTCGCCCAGAAGAACGCGAAGTAGGGGAATCGGGAATTGTAGGTCCTTTCTGCCGGAAAGGACCAATACTTTTCGACCTGGTGAGCAATTCCGAGCTTTGCCAGCGGTTCGGAGCACATTAGTCCCTCTCGGCAAGAGGGACCTACAGTAGTGCTGGACACCCTCTCCAGCCTCACACCGAAATCTTGATGGGCTCGATCGCCATCTCGCTCGGGGCCACGGGCTTGGGATACTTGCCCTCGCAGAGAAAGGTGCGATTGCGGCCGTAGCGCTTGGCCTCGCGCAGGACGGCTTCGGTGCGCAACAAAAGCGACGATGGACTGTCGTCGGCGCCACTGCGGGCCAGGGCGCAACTGACGGTCACGCCGATGTGCGTATCCTGGTGTTCGAAGCTGGCCTTGGCGATCGTCTGCCGGTAGCGTTCGACCGTGCCGGTCGCGCTAGCCGTGTCCACGTCGGAAAACATCAGCAGGAACCGCTGGCCGGAGAAGCGAGCGACATGGACGTTTTCCGCGCGGTCGGCTTCCAGCAGCTTGCCGATGGCCTTCAGGATCTCGTTGCCGGCGCGATAGCCGAATCGCGAGTTGGTCTCCGCCAATCCATCGATGTCGATCATGGCCACGCACAGGCGGCTGTGGTCGGCGACGCCGGTCCACCACGCGCCGAGATCGGCCTCGATGCCGGCCCGATTCAGGCAGCCGGTCAAGGGATCGCTGCGGTCCGTCGTCTGCGGCGGGCTGTTCTCTTGCCGGGCCACGTCTGCCAGGGCCTTTGCCAGCCCGTCGCGGAGCACGTCCGTGGAATGCAGCAGGCGGTGCGTACAGCCCAAAAGCTTCCGAGCGCCGCCGGCCAGGTCGCTTTCGTAGTTGAATGCGGTGATCTCCCCGCAGGCCGCCTCGATCTCGGCATCCTGCATCTGACCGGCAACGTCAAGCTCGTGTCGGATGCCTTCCCAAGCGCCGTCGCTGCGTGTGAGGTCGGCCAGCCGATGTTGGGCCGCTTCGCGCGACTCGACGAAGTTGCGGGCCGTGTTCTGAATGCCGCTCAACACGGATTCAATCTTGCCCAGGTCGGGCGTCACGGCGGATTGCCGCAGTTGTTCGTCGGCCTCGGCCAGTTTGGCGCCGAAGGCGGCTACTCGGCCGTGCAGGTCGACCACCACAAGATGTGCGGGGCTTTTCGGCAACGGGCCTATCGGGGCCGCGCGTGCCGCGGCTGGCTGCTCTGGCGTGGCAGGCTGCGCCGACACGGGAGCGGGTACGGAATCCGCCGGCCCCAGGCTCATCGGAAGCGACACCAGTTCCCGGCGGGCCAAGATCTTCTGATAACGCCGGCCAAGGACGGTTGCCACGGCGAAGCCCGCGCCAACGTTGACAAGCGACAGAACGCACAGATAGAGGATCAAGGTCCGCTCCCGTAACCGACCGATTCCAAGGGTTTATGGAAGTCTAGGTTATGGAGCGGTGGAAGATTGCCGGGGAACTGAGTACTCAAACTGTAACGTCCTCGCCGACCCCGTGGGACCGCTGGAAACGTCGAGCTGAATACAAGATGTAGTACTGAGTACTACGCGTTGTGTCGCCACATTTCAGCGGTCTCGCAGGGACCGTGGTAGCGTTAACGGTTGAGATATGACGATCGTAACGGTTACAACTGCACGTTGTCGATAAAGGCCGTGCAGTCGCCGCCGGACGGGTCCACGCCGACGAACTCGATGGTGTGGGCCCCCGCGGTCACGATGAAACTCGATGTCACGTATTGGCCATAGCTGATGCTGCCCGGCGTGACCGTGCCGACCTCCGCGCCGTCGACCAGGATTTCGATCGACTCGTTCGCGTACTTGGCCCGCTGGGCCGCCATGAAGGAGAGATTATAGACGCCCGCGGCCATCTCGATCGTCTCGCTCATGGTCCCAGTCTGCTTGATGAAGGCCACTTGGTCGCCGGCAGGGGCGTTGGGATTGCTACAGGTGAACGCGCTGTCGTTGGCGCTGATCCCCGCCGTTCCCGTGAACTGCCAAGGCGTTCCGGCGGGCGCGACCTGGTAGGCGTGTGCGGCCAGGAGCACCTGCTCGAAACTGCCGTCGCCGATCGCGCTGCCGGCGGAAATCGCCGCGTTGTCGAGGAAGGCCGTGCTGTCACTGCTGGCCGACGTCATGCCCACGAAGGCGATGGTGTGGGCCCCGGTCGTCACCAGGAAACTTGTCGTCTGGTAGGAATTGTAGCTCGTGTTCGCCGGCGTAAACAAACCGACGGGCGTGCCGTCGACCGTCACCTCGACCTGCTGGGTCTGATACTTGGCCCGCTGGGCGGCCAGGAACGAGACGCTGTAGGCGCCCGCTTCGAAATAAACGGTCTGGCTCATGCTGCCGTTGTCCTTGATCAAGGCGACCTGGGAACCCGCCGGGGCATTGGGGTTGCCCCCGGTGAATGCGCTGCCGTTGGCGCTGATCCCGGCCGCTCCCGTGAACTGCCAGCCGGCGTTGGCGGGCGTCAGCGAGTAGGTCTTGGCGGTCAAGACCGGCGTCTCGAAGCTGGCGTTGCTGAAGGCGTCGTCCATGGTCGCCAGGCTCACCTCGTCGATGAAGGCCGTGCTGTCGACGTTGACTGGGCTGAGGCCCACGAATTGGATCGAGTGTACGCCGGCCGCCACCGTGAAATTCGGCGTCTGGTAGGCCGTGTAGCTGGTGCCGGAGGCCGTGATCGTATCGATCAGCGTGCTGTCGACAAAGACTTCGATCTCCTGGTTCTGGCTCTGGTGTAGGGCCCGCTGGGCGGCCACCAACGAGAGGCTGTAGGTGTCGGCGTCCAGGTAGACGGAGTAGCTCATGCTGCCCGTGTCCTTGATGAAGCCCACCTGGGTCCCCTGGGGGGCGTTGACGTTGCCGTCGGTGAAGCCGCTGTCGTTGCCGCTGATCCCAGCCGTGCCCGTGAACTGCCAGGGCGAGCCGTTCGAAGTAGTCTGGTAGGCATACTCGCCTAGGTCGGGCGTCTCGAAGCCGCCGTCGGTGATCGTGTCGGCAGACGGCGTAAGCGACACCACGTCGATCAAGGCCGTGTTGTTGCCGCCCTGCGGGTTCGTGCCGATGAACTGGATGGTGTGTGTGCCCGCCGTCACCATGAAGTTCTGCGTCTCGTACAGCCCGTAGCTCGTACCGGTCGGTGTGATATAGCCGACGGGCGTACTGTCGACCTCCACCTCGATCTGCTGCGTCTGGGCCACACTCGGCGTATTCGCGCATTGGGCGGCCTGGAACGAGATGTTGTACGAACCGGCCGCCAAGGTTACGGATTGGCTTATGCTCCCGGTGCCGTTGAGGAAGGCCACTTGCGTGCCATTGGGGGCAGCGGGATTGTCGACCGTGAAGCTGCTGCCATTGCTGCTCACGCCCGCCCCGCCCGAGAACTGCCAGGGCAAGCCCGCCGGCGTCAACTCATACGTCCCCGCAGCCACGTTCAGCGTCTCGAAACTGCTGTCGGCGATGGCATTGATTGGCGAGATGGAAACCTCGTCAATGAGAGCGGTGTTATCGCCGCCTATGGGATCCAGGCCGACAAACGTAATGGTGTGCGGCCCGGCCGCCACCGTGAACGACGACGATTGGTAGGCAGCGTACGTGGTGCTCGTCGGAGTGATCTCGCCGGCATTCACGCCACTATCGATCGAGACCTCGATCTCCTGGTAAGTCGCCTGGCCGACTGCCGCCTGGGCGGCCTGGAACGAGACTTGATAGGTGCCGGCGTCGAGATACACGCTCTGGCTGATGCTGCCGGTCTCTTGGACGTAGCCCACCTGCGTTCCCTCGGGGGCGGTCTGCGCGATGGTCGCGTTGGCCACCATGGAACTGCCGTTGCTCGACACGCCGGCCGTTCCCGTAAACTGCCAGGGCAGACCGCCGGGATCGGTGGCGGAGGTGTTTGCCGCCAGCGTCGGCGCCTCGAACCCGCTGTCGGCGATCGTGTCGTCCACGGGCGTGATGACCACATTGTCGAGGAACGCCGTGCTGTCGTCGCCCGCCGGCGTCATGCCCAGGAACTCCACCTGGTGCGTGCCGGTCGTCACCGGGAAACTCCACGATTGGTAGGTAGCGTAAGCGGTGCTGGCGGGAATGATCTGGCCCACGTTGGCGCCGTCGATCAGGACCTCGATTTCCTGGCTCTGCGTCTGGAACTTGACGCGCTGCGCGGCGAGGAAGGAAACATCGTAGACGCCGCCGACCAGATAGACGGTCTGGGTCATGTTGGCATTGTCCTTGATGAAGGCCACCTGCGAGCCCTGCGGGGCATTGGAATTGCCGTTGGTGAACCCGCTATCGTTGGCGCTTATGCCGCCAATGCCCGTAAACTGCCAGGGCAAGCTCACGGGCGCGACCTGGTAGGCATAGGCCGGCAAGCTAGGCGCTTCGAAACCGCCGTCGCTGATGCTATTGGAGGTCAGCACCGCGGCCGTCAGCAATTTCCGGCTTTCGAGACTCTCGATCGCCAGTCGCCGCGGCCGGGCGCGATGCGTCGCTCTTCCGCGATGGTTGGTCGTGAATGCCCCCAGGACTTTCCGGTAGATCGATCGCAGCATGGTTTTTTTGCTCCCGCAAGACAAGCGGTCGGGCATGATTGCCGAAACGGCCGCAAAAGGTTGTGCTCAGCGATTGCCCACGCGTTGAGCAACATGGACTTGCGCCGAAATTCACGCTAAAGCGACGGCTGGTACGACCCCGGCATGAAAATACAGCATGTAGGATGGGCTTTAGCTCGTCATTGACGGACTAAAGTCCATCCTACATAGGATTTGCATTCCTGCCGGAGTAATATCATGGCCAACCGCGCAGTAGTACGACAGTCTCGGCACGCAGGCTCCGGTCCGAACGGACGGCAGAATCTTCATACACCAGACGTGCAAGGCCAAGTCGGGGCAAACATTACCGATTGTCTCCGCCCATGTCAATCGGTTTTTTTCTGACCGGGGGGTCGCCTCTGCGCCTTTTCGCAATCAGACGAGGAAAGGGATCACGAAATCCTGAAAGCACGGAAACGCGAAAGAAAGACCAGTTGTCTCGTTTTGAATTCCGACTTCTTCCGTGCTTTCGTATTCTCGGGGTTTCGTGATTACCTAACTTTGCCGCTGAGCTTTCGATAATCAGCGGTTCTAAGCCTTCCTATATTTACACCCTACTATCGATATATATCCATTTTTGCAGGATGCATCGCAAGATCCTGGCAAATCTGCCCCCCACAGAGGTGAGCTGCAAAGTCCTTCGTAGCACGGAATTTATTCCGTGGCCTTGCCCTTCGTACGGCAAGACGGAATGAATTCCGTGCTACGGAGGGCTGCCCTACCGGACTTTGCAGTTCTGCTGCCCCTCTCGATATACTTCTGGAATCTCCTGTTTGTAGCACAGTTCACGGCTTCGCCCCTGGCCATGAGCTAGGCTTTGGTAGAAGAAGATTGATACCCAAGGAGATCTACCCATGTCGATCCGATCGCACGCTTGGCGAACCACTTGTGCCGCTGTTTTGGCCCTGGCAACCTGGCTGGCCAGCCCGCCGGGCAGCCAAGCCGAACAGCCGGCATACGCCCTTACACCGAACATGGCCGCGGCCTTCTCTGCATTCATCGAGAAACCGACCGCCGCGAATCTCCAGAAGGTCCGCACGCTCCTCGTCGCCGATCACGACTACGATCCTTACTCCGACGACTTGACCCAACTCAAGAATCTCTTACATGCCGGCAAAACCCCCGAGGTGTTGGCACTGCTGGCCAAGTCGCTGCCGAACCTTTTGCTCAGTCCGCAGGCACACGGCCTGGCCGCGGAAGCTGCCCGGCGGAGCGGCGACGAGAGTCGGGCCACGCAAGAGATGGCCTTCGCAAGCCGTTGCATCGAGGGGATCTTGGCCACGGGCGACGGCAGCGAGTCCCGCCCTTTCCTGGCCGCGCGGTTGTCGGACGAAGCCGATCTGCTCGGCGCGAAATTCGGCACGGAGATCGCCACCCGCGGACTGGTTTTTCACGACGACCAACGATATGACCGAGTGGCAACCAAGGATGGGAACGTCTGCTGGTTCGACGTGGGCATGTTGCTGCAAAGTGAAAAGGCCGCGGCGGCAGTCAAGCCGGCTGCCGGACGCGATGCGCCGGACGCCAAGACGCTTGCCCAGCGGGGGCTAGAGGCCTATCGCAGCGGCCAGAACGACACTGCCTTGGCCCTGTTGAGCGAAGCGATCGGGTGCGAGCCGGGCAATGCCGGCCCCCACGTCGATCGCGGCAACGTGTGGTACGTAAAACAACAATACGAGCAGGCGATCGCCGACTTCAGCGAGGCCATCCGCCTCGAGCCGAAGTCGGCCACAGCCTATTGCAACCGCGCCTTGGCCTTAAGCAAGCTGGGCGGCGAGGACGAGGCCATCGCCGACTTCAACGCCGCGATCCGCCTAGAGCCCAATTCCAGCCGTGCCCACAACGGCCGCGGCCGCATCTTCCAGGCCAAGGGCCTGATCGACAAGGCGATCGCCGATTTCGACGAGGCGATCCGTCTCGAGCCGAACTACGCTGCGGCCTACGAGAACCGTGGTTCGGCCTACGGCAAGAAGGGCAACGCGGCCTTGGCCGAGGCCGATGCGGCTAAGGCCCGTCAATTGCGGCTGCCCAAGGTCGTCCCCCCTGCCCCGCCGGTCATGGTCGAGAAGACCGCCGGCAACTGAAGCTCGCTACGAGCTCGCAGGCAAGTTTTCTTTACGGAAAAATGAAGGGAGAGAGAAATGAAAACTTCTGCCTCGAGGTGCCTTGCCGCAGCGAAGCCGTAACAAGCGGGGTTTGTTTGGCCTTGCCCGCGCAAGCAGGGACCCTAAAATTCCCCAGTACCAGATGCCGTTGAAGATCATCCTTTTCAACAACCACCGTCTGGGCATGGTGCAGATGGAAATGTTTGCCCCCGGACAAGGATACGTGTGATGGACGCGGATGGAGCACTATGGCATCGCATTCAGTTCGCCTTTACGATCACCTACCACTATCTCTTTCCGCAGCTCACCATGGGGCTGGCCTGGTTCCTTGTCTATTGGAAGTGGCGGGCGCTGCGGACTGGCGAGGAAAAGTACGATCGGGCCGCCCGCTTTTGGGCCAAGATCTTCGGTCTTAATTTCGGTGTCGGCGTCGTCACCGGAATTCCCATGGAGTTTCAATTTGGAACCAATTGGGCTGATTTTTCCCGATATGCCGGCGGAGTGATCGGCCAGACGCTGGCGATGGAAGGCATGTTCGCCTTTTTTCTGGAGAGCGCTTTCGTGGGAGTGCTCATCTGGGGCGAAAAGCGACTGGGGCCGCGCTATCATTTCTTGGCCGCGGTCGCGGTTGCTGCCGGTAGCTGGCTGTCCGCATATTTCATCCTGGTGACCAACGCGTTCATGCAGCATCCGGTTGGTTACTTGGTCGCCCCCAACGGTTCGCTGGGCATCGCGAACTTGGGCGATTACTTGAGCAACCGCTGGGCCATCGTCCAATTCTGCCATAACCAGTTGGCCGCGGTCGTGACCGGCTCATTCGTCGTCGCGGCGCTGGGCGCCTTTTATACCTTGCGCGGGATTCATTTTCAGCAGGCGCAACTCTATCTGCGGGCGGGCACGCTTGCCGGTTTGGTTGCCTCACTGCTTACCGCGTTTCCGACCGGCGACCAGCAGGCCAAAATGGTCGGCCGCCACCAGCCAGTCACGCTTGCCGGCATGGAGGGAAAATTCACCGGTGGTGGCATGGCCGGTGTCGCTGTCATCGGACAGCCGAACGTCAAGCTGCGGCGTCTCGATAATCCCATCGAGGTGCCCGGCGCCCTCAGCTTTCTGGCCTACGGCACTTTCGAGAGCTACGTGCATGGACTCGATGAATACCCGGAGGATGCCTGGCCGGATAACATCGAGCTTTTATACTATGCGTTTCATCTCATGATCACCTTGGGCACGCTCTTTATTGCGATCATGCTCTACGCGAATGTTCAGCGTTTCCGCGGTCGGCTTGAGTTTAGCACATGGCTTCTTTGGGTGCTGATGTTGGCCTTTCCCTTTCCCTACATTGCCAATATGCTGGGATGGATGACCGCGGAGTTGGGACGTCAGCCCTGGCTTGTCTACGGGCTCTTTCACACCAGGGACGGTTACAGCAAAGTGGTGAGCAATGGCGATACCATTTTCACGTTGATCGGCTTCTGCGGACTCTACTTCGTCATCGGTCTTCTCTTTCTGGCTCTCGTGGGCCGCGAGGTTTTTCATGGACCGGAGGGTGAAAAGTCCGGCGGGCTTGGATCGGCGGGCCCACTGTACTCAGGGGAGGCAGTATGATAGGAACCTGGTATTTTATCGTCAGCTTCATGCTCATCACGTACGTTGTGCTGGACGGCCGCAATTTCGGGGCTGGCATGCTCCACTGGCTCGTCGCAAAAACGCCCGCCGAGCGACGGCAGGTCATCGCGGCGATAGGGCCTCTCTGGTCCTGGCACGAAGTTTGGCTGGTCGGATTCGGCGGCACGCTGTTCGCCGTCTTTCCCCCCCTGCTGGCCTCGGCTTTTGCGGGCTATTACCTGGCGCTGTTCTTGATTTTGTGGTGCCTCATCTTGCGGGGACTTTCCATCGAGTTCGGCGGCCACATCAACGACCGTCTGTGGCAGGGCTTTTGGGATTTCGTTTTCGTGATCTCGAGTTTGCTCCTTGCTGTCCTGTTTGGCGCCGCCGCGGGCAACCTGGCACGCGGAGTTCCTCTCGATGACCACGGCAATTTTGCCATGGCCTTCTTCACCGACTTCGGCGTTCGCGGTTATGTTGGACTTCTCGACTGGTACACGCTTTCGGTTGCCATCTTTGCCATGAACATGCTGGCCGCGCATGGAGCAACATACCTGGCATTGAAGACGGAAGGCCCCGTGCATGACCGCAGCGCGTCTTACGCCATGATATTGTGGCCCGTCCTATGCCCGCTTGGCGCGATCATCTCCGTTGAAACATGGTACGTCCGCCCCGACGTCCTCGGCCACGCGATCAGGAACCCTCTTTCCTGGTTGGGACTGATTGTCATCGCAACTTCAGCCGTTGCGCTTTTCACTGGACTGCGAAAGGGCCGGGAATTCAGGGCTTTTATCGGCTCGACGTTTTTGATCGCCGGCCTTCTCGGCACTGGCGCCGCCGCCATTTTCCCGGTGATGCTCTATTCGACGCTGGCCCCGGAGAACTCCGTGACGGCGTACGGCGCTGCCGCCAGTCCCGGCACCCTTCTGGCGGCGCTCGTCTGGTGGCCGGTTGCCTTTATCCTGGCCGCATCCTACTTCGTCTTCATCTCGCGACGGTATGCCGGCAAAGTGAGCACCTACCGCGACAATCAGGGCTATTATTGAACCATTGGATGAGTTGAAACCGGGTCTGCCGTTGCCGTGTCTCCCCTTGTGGTTGATGGAGGACTTGGCAATACCGCCCGATCTGGAAGCGAGCTACGAGCAGCCTTGCCGTGACCTGCGAATGGCCTGATTCAGGTAGGAAACCACGAAAGACACGAAATACACGAAAGAAAGAAGAAACGCCACAGAGGGCGTTCCCGACAGGGGGGCGGCGTCTGTAGGGATCGGCCTCCGTGCCGATCCGGTCGTGGCGTTCCCCCCACGGAAGAGAAGAACTTCTGTTCTTGGTCGTCCGTAGGCGCCAAGAGGTGTTGTTGCTCAGCGATCCAGAATCGTGAGCGACTATTTTTCTGTCCCTCATTTTTCTGTCAGAATCCCCCGGTCTTTTCGTGCAGTTCGTGTCTTTCGTGGTTCCCCTTATTTCAATCTCGGAGGGGGAATGAGGCGTTCCACCCGGGCCGCCTGATCTTTCAAGCCTACGGCGCAAATGGGGCGAGGTCCTTTGCGTACTATTAGGTATAAAGCGCGCTGAAAAACATTCAGGCAAATCCGAACTCGGCGCGTGAATTTGTTCATTGACAATTCGACCGGCCCCCGGTGTAGCGAACCGGGGGCCATTCATGGTGCGCGGCGCCGACTCGCCCAAGTCGGCGCCGCGCCGGCGACTGCGCGGAACTTGCCCAAACTGTGACGCGTGGGTATCGTGCCTCGACCCACCCACGGCCCGGGCAACGCTCACGAATGGCCACACGCCGCGCGCGGCAGTGTTTCAAACCGCGGTGGCGGCTACTCCCGCACTTTTCGAAAAAAAAGGTGCCCGGAAAATGCCGTTTGTCCAGAAACATGATAATCCATTGGTGGAAAGGAAGATGCGGGAAAGGAATATGGAGAGCAACCTGATCAATATCTTCCTTTCCCCCATTTTCCTTTCCTTATCTTCCTGGCCCGCGTAATCGATGTTCGCGTCGGAACTGCGGTGCGCTTGTTCCGGCCTACACGAAGTTCTTCTTCCGCCGCCAGGCCAGGGCCGCCACGGCCAGGCCCGCGCCCAAGAGGGCCAGCGTACACGGCTCCGGCACGGCTGCCGCCACCACCACGCTGCCTGCCTCATACCCTGGCGCGAGCGACGGATCGTAGATAAACGTCGCGCCCGCCGCGACACTCAAACTCGTCGCCGCCGGGATGGCGTCGCTCACGGTCGCCACCAGCGTGCCGGCGTTGAGGTAGGTGCCGCCACCGTAGCTGTTGTCGCTGTTGGCCAGCACCAGCGTGCCCGTTCCGTCGTCCAGCGACAAGACCCCGTTGCCCACACCGCCGTCGCCGATCGGACCGCTAATCGTCAGGCCCGTCAAAGCGCCGCTCACCGCGTTGTCGGGCATCAGTTGGATGGACAGTTGCCCCACGATAACCAGCGGAGCGGAAATCGTGTGCGAAGCGCTGAGCACGACGATCGACGCCGTGCCGCTGGAAACCTGCATGGTCAACGGATCGTTGTTGGTGTCCGCCGCCAGGATATAGCCCGTGCCATTGACGTGCTGCGGGTTTTGCAACGTCAGCATGCCCAAGGTCACCGCCAAGTCGAGCGTGATCGTTTGCGGCCCAGTCGGCGGAGTGCCACCATCATAAAAGCCTGCGCCCACAACGGCCTGCGCGGCCACACCGTTGGGCGCCGCCGTCGTGCCGCCGCTGGTGTTGCACCAAGCCGTGGCGTTGCTCCAATTCAGACCTGCCGCGCTGGTGCTCCAGGTCGCGACACACGGCCCACTGGAAACAAGTTCCAAGTTGTTACCGACGACCTCAACCATATAGCCCTTGGGCACATTCGTCGCGTTAAAGTTGGCATTCGACACGCTACCACTGCCCCAGACGGCCAGGGTGTACGACGCGCTGAGGGTTGCGTTCTGACTAACACTTAATGCCACGTTCACCGGGCTGCCAGAGGCGATCGCCAGCGAGCCGACAACGTCCAATAAGTCCGCGCCGCCAGTACCGATGTCGAAGTCCAGTGTGCTGTAGTTGTTGAGCGTGAGGTTGCCGACATTCAACCGGCCCACCTGGCCCACGCCGCCCGGGGCGATCCAGTGCGACCCCGAGCCGGCCAGCACGTTGGCGATAGCGCCGCCGACGATCGGGTCGCTGGCCAGCGTGCCGCCGTTGAGGGTCAGCATGCCGCTGCCCGTGGCCGAGCAGCCGGCCGCTAGACCGTTGGCCGCCACGAGCGTGCCCTGGTTGAGAGTCGTGCCGCCGCTGTAGGTGTTGCTGCCGGAAAGGACCAGCGTGCCACTGCCGTTCTTGATCAACGCGCTGGACTGGGACACATCCTGTAAGATACTCGAGATTGTAAGTTGCGAGGCGGCGGAGCCGGCGGCAACGTTGAAGATCGTAACGGCTTCTTCAATGCCGATCGACCCCGCGTCGATCAGCGCCGTCGTCGCCCCGGGATTGATTACGCTGACCGTCGCCGTCCCCGCTCCCTGGGCATAAAGGGAGAGAGTCCCGAAGGAGTCGCCGACATTTCCGGGGCCGGAAGAGAGGGTTCCGCCGCCGTTGAAGGCGATGTTCGGCAGCGCCACGTGGAAGGCGCCGGCGGCGGCAGTAGTCACTGTGCCGCCGGCAATCGTGATCAGCGCCGGTGACGAGCCGGGACTATAGCCAAAGGCATCCAGAGTGCCGCCGCTGAGCGTGCCGCCGGCATTCACAGTGACATTTCCTGTGCCCAGGGCCGTCCCGGCGCTGCTGGTCGTGGAACTCAGCGTGCCGCCGTCGACCGTGGCGCCGCCGCCATAGGTACTGTTGGCGGCAAGGGTCAAGCTGCCGGGGCCCTGCTTGGTCAGACCACCTGCGCCGGCAAGGACGCCGCTGAGGGTCAACGTCGTACAAGCGTTATCGACCTGGATCGTGCCGCCGTTGGCGGTCACGGTCACCCCTCGGTCCGTGGCGGGCGCTGAGTCCACACCCGTGTACTCCAGGGCGCCGCCGTCGAAGACCAGGCTCCTGCCCGCGCCCAGAGGGCTGTTCGCGCCGCCGTTGGCAACGGAGGCCACCGCGATCGTACCCTGGCTCACCGTGACGGGTCCCGTAAAACTATTGGACGGGTTGCCCAGCACGAGGCCGCCGGGACCACACTTGGTCAGGCTGCCGCTGCCGACGATCAGCCCGCCGAGGGTCAACGTCGTACACGCGTTATCGACCTGGAACGTGCCGCTGGCGTTGAGCGTGACCGTGCGATCGGTCACAGGCGCGGCGTCGCTGCCCGTATACTCCAGTGTACCGCCGGCGAACACCAGGCTCGTGCCCGCGCCCAGCGGGCTATTCACGCCGCCGTTGGCCAGCATGCCGACCGAGATCGTGCCGCCAAGTAAGTTCACCGGACCGGCGAAACTGTTCATGTTGGCGATGGTCAGGCAGCCCGTGCCGATCTTGCACACGCCGCCGATGGTCTGGGTCGAGTCGACGAGGGTCGAGGCAAGCGTGGCGTTAACGACGCAGTTGATTATGCGCGCTGCGCCGTTCAGATCGATCGCGCCGCCAGTCAAGGTGTACGTGCTGCCGTCGCCGGTGGGTAGGAACGAAAGGCTATAAGGCGCCACGCTGCCGGAAATGGTCACCGTCCCGGCCGACCCGTTGGCTGCGCCGAACACCGCGGCGCTGTTGTCGGACCAGGTGCTCGCGCCGTTCGAAGCGGCGTTCCACCAGTTGCCGGCAATGGCGTTGTCCCACGTGCCGCCGCCGTCGGCGGGGGCGTTGCTCCCACCACCACCGTTCCAGGTCAACGTGCCCGTACTCGTGGACGGCAACGTCTCCTGCAACTGCACACCGTTCCAATAGTTGCGGTGCGAACCGTATCCGTCGAGGGTGACTGTGCCGGCGGCCGTTACCGTGATATTGTTCCATTCCGTATAATTGCCCACTCCATAACTGCTCGAATTCGTGCTCGTCACTTGGACGTAGCCGTAGGTCTGGTAGCTGGCGCCGCCTGAAGATTGCAGATAATAAACGGGTTGCGACGGGTCGGACGCAACCCAGTAGTTGCTCTGGCGGCCGTCGAGGGTGTCGGGCAGATGATATCCGATGACCGAAACCAAGGAACCGGGCGCAAGGCCGCTAAACGTTATGGTGGAAGTGTACCCATCCGTACTGTCGAGGTAACCGTTCAACATTTCATCGTCGCCGGTTGCCGTCCCCGTACCCGAACCCCAAGTTGAATAGTTGTTGTAAGAGATGTTGACATTCGTCGCATTACCTTGGCAGTCGTAGAGATTATTCAGCGTGCGGGTGTTGCCTGGGACGTTGTTCCAATTGGGCTGGGCCCAAACACCCGCGACATCGGTCGAGAGCATGGAGGTCGGCGCGCCGTTGGCATTGCCACCCTCAAAGTTGACACTGATATAGTCTGTTTGAGCCTGGGCGGACGAGGCGGCGAGCAATGCCGCGAACCCAAGAATGCAGGCGGCGAATCGAACGGCCCCCGGCAACGTCATGGCACGATTCCCGGAGCCGTGACGGGCGAGGCGAACACCACTACGTGATCCTATGGTACCTTCCAAAACGGGCTCTTCCGTTCATAGATGCAAGTCCTGGAAAAACGTGCCTGCCAGCCAGTAGCCGCACACCGCTCCAATGATACATTTGATTAAAGTAAATATCTCAGACAAAAGCAACGATTTTGTGCCCAAAAGGCGGATTTTCAGGCATATTTGGGAGTACGCAGCCCCTCCACCGCCAAAGAAGCGTGCTTGGATCTGCACTGGGAGAGGTCGTAGCCCGCCGATAGAGGGACGAAACGATGAAAAAGCGATTCCCTTATCTTCCTGTCATTCCCGCCCGGTTCCAGGGGATAAGAAATGGAAGAAAGGAAGATGTGAGAAAGGAATATGGAGAGCAACTCGATCCACATCTTTCTTTCTTCCATTTTCCTTTCTTTATCTTCCTGGCCCGCATCGTCGATGTCGATACCGGAACTGCGCTGCGCTTGTTGCTGCCTACAGACAGTGGGCGGACTAAAGTCCACCCTACGTTCCTTTCAGCCGCTCGATCACGGCTGCCGCCGCCACAAGCTGATCTTCCAACTCCTTAAGCGCCGCCCGCTCGCCTTCCACCACGGCGGCGGGAGCACGCTGGACGAAGTTGGCGTTTTCCAGCTTCTTACGCTTGGCGGCGATAAAGCCCTCGAGACGAACCATCTCTTGCTTCGTCCGCTCGACTTCCGCGCCCACGTCGATCAAATCGGCCAGATCGACAAAGACCTCCATGCCAGCCAAGGCCACGTTGGCCGAGAACTTCGGCGGCACAACCTCCGGTCCCCAACCGGTCGCGCGGGCGGCGGCCATGGAAGCGAAGTAAGGCTCCATCGGTCGCAACAGATCGGCCGTCGCCGCGCCGCAGCGGAGGGCAAAATCGATTTGCTTCCGCGCGGGCACTTTCTGCCGCCCGCGAATGTCGCGAACGGCTCGCAAGACCTCTTGAAACTGGGCGAAACAACTCTCGATATCCACATTCTGCCGAGCTAGGTCTGCCTGCGGCCAAGGGGCGATCATGATGCTCTCGGCGGGAACACTGCCCTCACCCCCTGCCCCTCTCCCATCCTGCTGAGTACAACCGGCGGGCGAGGGGAGACTGATGCCGGCCCCTGTGCCAGAGGGAGACGGGAGACTGACGCCTGCCACTCTTCCAGAAGGCGAGGAGAGATTCTCGATGCCACGCTGCGGAGCGGCCTCGGCCAGCAACTGCCAGACCTCCTCGGTCACGAACGGGATCATCGGGTGCAGCAGCCGCAAGAGCGTATCGAGCGTGTGGGCCAGGACCCGCTGGGCTGTCGGCCGCGCGGCCGGGTCGCTGAGACGGGCCTTGACCATCTCCACGTAGAAATCGCAGAACTCATTCCAGGCGAAGCCGTAAAGGCTCTTCGCCGCGTCGGCATAACGATACTCGGCCAGCGCGTCCGTGGTCTCCTGCGTGACCGTCGCCAGGCGGCTGAGAATCCAGCGGTCTTCGACCAGCAGATCGGCATCAGCCACCGCGCCGGGCGTATACCCTTCGAGATTCATCAGGGTGAAGCGTGAGGCATTCCAGAGCTTGTTGCAGAAATTCCGCGCCTCCCCGAACCGCTCGCTTACCACCGCCCCGCGGGGCAGTGCCTTGTCGGACGGCTTCTCCGCCCATTGCGTGGAAAACTCCTGGCCGCAGTGCTTGCACTTGATCCGCGGGCGGACACGGTTCTCCTTGGTCTGCTCGATCAGTTTCTGGCAGTGCGGGCACTCGAACTCGACCGGTATGCGAACGTCTTGCGTCTCGGTGGTCAACTTAGCGATGCCGAACCGTAAGGCGTCGGCCCCGAATTTCTCGATCACGTCAACCGGATCGACGCCGTTGCCCTTGGTCTTCGACATGCCCTCGCCGTAGCCGTCGAGGATCTTGGGATGAATGAAGACGTCGTGGAAGGGGATTTCGCCCACGTTGTACAAGCCTGTGATCACCATGCGGGCCACCCAAAGCGAGATGATGTCGCGGCTGGTGATGAGCACGCTGGTGGGATAGTAGTAGGCCAATTCCGGCGTCTGCTCGGGCCAGCCGAGCGTGGAATGCGGCCAGAGGGCCGAACTGAACCAGGTATCCAACACGTCCTGCTCGCGGATGAGCTTATGCCCCGGCACAGCCGCTTCGTCGAGGTCCTCTTCCTGGGCGCAGATCAGCCACTGGCCATACTGCTCGTCGCGATGCCAGACCACGTCCGCGCGGCCGGCGAACGCCGCTTGCAATTCCGCCTCGCTGGCCGTCTTGCAGTACCAGATGGGAATTTGATGGCCCCACCACAGTTGCCGGCTGATGGGCCAGTCGCGTTTTTCGCCCAACCAATCGAGATAGCTCTTGGCGTAGCGCTGCGGCACGATCCGCACGCGGCCATCGCTCACGGCGTCCATGGCCGTCTGGGCCAGATGGTCCATTTTTACAAACCACTGGTCGGCCAACAGCGGCTCGATGGGCGTCTTCGAGCGGTCGCTATGGGCCAGTTCGATCTCGCGGTCCTCGGTCTTGGCCAAGAAGCCCTGTTTTTCCAGATCGGCCAACACGGCCTGCCGAGCCTTGGGAACGGTCAAGCCCTGGTACGGGCCGGCGTTTTCATTGAGCGTGCCGTCGAAGTTCAGGATGTTAATCATCGGCAGGCCCTGCCGCAGGCCGACCTCGTAGTCGTTGGGATCGTGGGCGGGCGTGATCTTCACGCACCCGGTGCCCAGTTCGGGCTTGGCCCAAACGTCGGCCACCAGCGGGATCTGGCGATTCAGCAGCGGCAATCGCACCTTGCGGCCGTCGCGGGCCATGCGGGCGAGAGTTTCCAACTCGGGGAGCATCGTGCGGCGACGTTCGCGGAGATCGTCGATCTGCTTCTGGATATCCGGCTTCTCCTTGGTGCCAGCCGCCTCCCAGCGGGCCTTGAGTTCGGCCTCGGCGTTGTCCAACGCGGCGGCCGGCTGCGGATGAACAGCCACAGCCGTATCCCCGAGCATGGTCTCCGGCCGCGTGGTTGCCAGGGTCACGCAGGTCGGTTCGCCAAATTCCGGATCGATCACCGGGTAATTGAAGTACCAGAAGTTGCCCGCCACGGTCTCGTGGAAGACCTCATCGTCGCTGACAGCCGTTTGCAGCATCGTGTCCCAGTTCACCAATCGCTTGCCGCGGTAGATCAGCTTGTCGCGAAACATTTTGAAGAACGTATGCCGCACGGCCCGGGCGCACTGGGGATCGAGGGTAAAACGGGTCCGCTGCCAATCGCAGGTGCAGCCCATTTCCTTGAGCTGGCCGAGGATCCGTTTCTCGTAGTCATTCTTCCACTGCCAGATACGGGCCACGAGGCCCTCGCGGCCGAGTTGGTGCCGGCTGAGCTTTTCCTCCTGGAGCAGGCGGCGTTCGACCACTGCCTGCGTGGCGATGCCGGCATGGTCGGTGCCGGGCATCCAAAGCGTCTCGAAGCCCTGCATCCGCTTCTGGCGGATAAGGATATCTTGCAGCGTGTTGTTCAGGGCGTGGCCCAGGTGCAGGGCGCCGGTAACGTTGGGCGGCGGGATGACGATCGCATAGGGCTTCTTCGCCGGGTTCGGCTCACTATGGAAAAAGCCTTTGGATTCCCAGTAGGCGTACCAGCGCTCTTGGGCGGCGGCGGGGTTGTATTGCTTGGGGAGCTCGGACATAGGAAGGAGGATATGGAATTAGGGATGAAATATGACCGATCGCGGATCTGACACAACGCGGGAGTCCAATTAGTTTGACAACGGACGGAGTCGCATGGTTATCCATGCCACTAGTTCTTCAGATGGTCTCAAGAACCGCATCAGCCTAACCGCTCGTAAAACTCACGATTCTTTGCCAATACATAGCTTGCCGCACGCTCGAAATCGTCGGCAGAGTGCGATAGGAGATCGGTCAATGCCGATTTGGCCAGTTCCCGGAGGTCCACGCCAAGTTCGCGTGCGCATTGTTCGAGTTTCAGTGCTTGCTCCTCGGTCAATTCCAGCGTAAGCGTCATTAAAATACCTCGTAAACGACAAACCAAAAACGACATCCGCACGATTGCACGAAAAGAGTTAATCACAGTCCTGTGGCCTCCTAAACAAGGCTGCAACCAACAGCAGTTGCGATTCTATCACAGGCCGGGAGGGTTTCCAAGGTCATCGGGGCCGGCCTTGTCCTGGCTTGCCCTTTCTTCCCCGGTCAGGCCAACCGAGTGCGTGATCGTTTTGCAGTCGTTTTGACGCAAGTCTTTACAGAAGCATAACATAGACTCGGGTTGTCAGGGGCCGACTGTTACAGTATAATTACAGATTCTAAAACTGCGCATTGCATCGCCTTAAGTGACCTAAAGACTGACATGGACCTGAGCAAACTCCGAAATATTGGCATTTCAGCCCACATCGATTCAGGAAAGACTACGCTCAGCGAGCGCGTGCTCTACTACTGTGGCCGCATCCACCGCATGCAGGAAGTAAAAGGCGGCGGGGCCGGCGCCACCATGGACCACATGGAACTGGAGCGCGAGCGCGGCATCACGATCACCAGCGCCGCCACGTCTGTCGAGTGGGACGGCTATAACATCAACCTGATCGATACCCCGGGCCACGTCGATTTCACGGTGGAAGTCGAGCGGAGCCTGCGCGTGTTGGACGGTGCGATTCTCGTCCTTTGCGCCGTTGGTGGGGTGCAGGCCCAGTCGTTGACGATCGACCGCCAGATGCGGCGCTACCGTGTTCCGCGCCTAGCGTTTATCAATAAGATGGACCGCACGGGCAGCAACCCCCAAAAGGTCGTGGAACAACTCCGCGGCAAGCTCGGCTGCGATGCGGTCCTGATGCAACTCCCCATCGGCGCCGAACACAACTTCGAGGGCGTGGTCGATCTGCTCCGCGAGGAAGCTCTGTATTTCGACGGCGACAACGGCGAGGACATCCGCCGCGAGCCTGTTCCGGCCGATATGGTCGCGGAGGTCAAGGCCGCTCGCCAACATTTGCTGGAGTTGGTTTCGATGTACAGCGATGAAATGATGGAACTTCTGCTGGCCGAAGAGAACTTGCCCTTCGAGTTGGTCGATGGCGTCATCCGCGCGGCGGTGTTAAGCCAGCAGTTGACCCCCGTTTTCATCGGCTCAGCCTACAAGAACAAGGGTGTGCAGCCACTTTTGGACGCGGTGGTCCGCTATCTGCCCTCGCCGCTGGAAAGCCCGATCAAGGCTTTGGCCCACGACGATCCACACAAGGACGTGCTGTTGACTCCCGATCCCGTTAAGCCGCTGGTGGGCATGGGATTCAAGATCGTGGAGGACTCCTACGGTACGCTCACGTTCATGCGGGTCTACCAGGGGACGATCAACAAGGGGGAAAGCTATTTCAACCAGCGCACGGGCCGAAAAGAGCGTTTTAGCCGCATCGTGCGGATGCATGCCGACCAGCGCGAAGACATCGATAGTGCCGAGGCGGGCGATATCGTTGCCGTCCTGGGCCTCGATGCGGCCAGTGGCGATACCTACTGCTCGAAATACCCCTACTGCACGCTGGAGAGCATGTTCGTGCCGGAACCGGTCATCAAGGTGGCGGTGGCTCCGGCCAATCGCGACGGCGCCGACCGCCTGAGCAAGGCCCTGCACCGCTTCCGCCGCGAAGACCCGACGCTGCACATTTCGACCGATGAAGAGACCGCCGAAACGATCATGGCGGGAATGGGCGAGTTGCATTTGGAGATTTACATCGAGCGCATCCGCCGCGAGTATGGCGTGGAGGTCGAGGTGGGCGCTCCCAAGGTCAACTATCGCGAGGCGCCGACCCAGGCCTGCAAATTCAATACGAAACATAAGAAGCAGACCGGCGGATCGGGCCAATACGCGCACATCGTCGGCACCATGGAACCGCTGCCAGACGACTCACCGGACACGTTCGTCTTCGAAGAGAATGTCGTGGGCGGGCGCGTTCCCAAGAACTTCATCCCGGCCGTGGAGAAGGGCTTCCGGCAGATGGTTCACAAAGGCCCCGTCGCCGGTTACCCGGTAGTCGGCCTGAAAGTGACGCTGGAAGACGGTTCCTACCACGACGTTGACAGTTCCGATATGGCCTTCCAAATTTGCGCCCGCACTTGCATGCGCGAGAATTTCCCCGCCACCCGCCCGGTGCTGCTGGAGCCTGTGATGAAGATCGAGATCGAATGTCCGACCGACTTCCAGGGGCCGGTGGTAGGCAACCTGACCTCTCGCCGCGGCATGGTCGTGTCCACCGAAGCCAGCGGGCCAATCTGCCGCATCGAAGGCGAAGTGCCGCTCTCCGAAACCTTCGGCTACTCGACCGACCTGCGGAGCATGACCCAGGGCCAAGGCACGTTCACCATGGAATTCGCCAAGTATCGCCGCCTGCCTGCCTCGATCGAGCGCGAAGTCATTGCCGCCCGCAAGCAGGCGGCGCTGGCGGAGGTCTAAGAGCGACGGAGGAGGCGATAAAATAGGTGACTATGGTCGATCCACGATTGCCAATCGATGAACGGAGGCGAAGGTGAGTGGTCCTTTAGTGATTCATGGTAAGGTCGTCAACAAGTCCTTCGTTTCGGATGAACCGATGCCGGACTTGGAGGCGCCCGCGGAGCTAATCGTCTACGCACCACCTGCCGACGGGCCGCGGCCGCGGAAATCGATGTTCGACGTTTTTGGCAAGGCACAACGGCTTCGCTCCGCCGAGGAGCTTGATGCGCAACTTCGGGAGGAACGCGACGCATGGAACGAACCGTAATCTACGCAGATTCGGGCGTCATCATGCGGCTTGTCGAAGGATTGCCAGGCGTCCGAGGGCCGATCGAGGCACGATTGAAGCAGTTGCCGGAGGAGGACAGGGTTTTTGTGACTTCGCGCATCAGCATGCTTGAGTGCCGTTGCAAACCCCTTCGTCAGGAGGATTCCGATCTCTTGGCCGTTTATGATCGTTTCTTCTCTTCTGACGATGTAGTCATCAAGGAAATCGACGCCGCTGTGGTGGAAAAAGCGACGCACTTGCGGGCCGCACTGGGATTCAACGTGCCCGACGCCTTGCACGCAGCGACGGCGAATCTGCATGGCGCCACGACGTTCTGGACAACAGACCAAGGATTTGCCCGTTGTTCAGATTTGTCCGTCAAGGTGTTTCCCTCGGTTTAGAATCCGTGTTCAAGGCATGATTCTCTTTCAGGTTGAAGGCGTTCAGAAGCACTATGGTCCCGAGCCAGTCCTCGATGGCGTGACCTTCGAACTGCGCCCTGGCGAGCGGATCGGCCTGGTCGGGCCCAACGGCACAGGCAAGACCACGCTGATGCGGATCCTGGCCAATAAGGAAGAGGCCGATGGCGGTTCCATCGTCCGCCATCCCAGCCTGCACGTCGGCTATCTCGAGCAACAACCCGAGTGGGAAGCGGGGCGGACGCTCATTGACGAGGCCAAGAGCGCCCTGGCCGGCCTCATGGCCATGCAGGAGGAACTGATCTCGGTCGCCGAGGAACTGGGGCATTGCGACGACCCCCTGGAACACAAGCGCCTGGCCGACCGCTACGATCATCTCCAGCACGAGATGCAAAGCCGCGATGCCTACAATCTCGACCACAAGATCGAACGTGTGTTGGACGGCCTGCGATTCCGCCGCGGCACGTTCAATCAGCCCGTCGAGTCGCTCAGCGGCGGCGAGCAGAACCGCCTCATGCTGGCCAAGCTGCTGCTGGCCGAGCCCAACGTGATGCTCCTGGACGAGCCTTCGAACCACCTCGACATCGAGGCCACCGAATGGCTGGAGTCGTTCCTGGCCGAAAGCGCCGCAGCCATGCTGCTGGTAAGCCACGACCGCTACTTCCTCGACCACGTAACCAACCGCACCTTGGAACTCTTCCAGGGCACGGTCGACAGTTACACCGGCAATTTCTCCGCCTACTGGCAACAGAAGGCCGAGCGGCTGGTGGTGCAGCAGCGGACCTTCGAGAAGCAACAGATCGAGATCGAGAAGGCCAAGGACTTCATCCGCCGCAACCACTACGGGCAGAAGCACCAGCAGGCCGAAGACCGCCGCAAGAAGCTCGACCGCATCGAACTGGTCGCCGTGCCGCGGGCGATCGTCCTGCCGCCGATGGGCTTCCCGCCCGCTTCGCGCAGCGGCGACATCGTGGTCCGCGCCGAGGGCCTGGCGAAGGCCTTCGAACGGCCGCTGTTTTCCCAGGTCGAACTGCAGATCGTCCGCGGCGATCGCTGGGGACTGATCGGCCCCAACGGTTGCGGCAAGTCGACCTTGTTGCGCTGCCTGCTGGGCGAGGAGCAACCCGATGCCGGCGCCGTGCAAGTCGGCGCCGGGGTGAGCGTCGGCTATTTCGATCAGCACCTATCGGGCGTGTCGGACGATGACGATGTGGTCGATTCGATCCGGCCCACGCACAAACAGTTCTTCACGCAGCAGCGCCGCGACCTGCTGGCCCGCTTCGGCATCACGGGCGATACGGCCTTGCAGAAAGTGGGCAAGCTCAGCGGAGGCGAGCGGAACCGCGTAGCCCTGGCCCGTCTGGCGGCGGCCGACGCGAATTTCCTCGTCTTGGACGAACCGACGAACCACCTCGACCTGTGGGCACGCGACGCCCTGGAGCAGGCGCTGACGGCCTTCGACGGCACAGTCCTCTTCGTGAGCCACGACCGCTACTTCGTCAACCGCGTGGCCGACCACTTGATTGTCTTCGAGCCGAGCGGCGTGCGGGTGATCGAGGGCAATTACGAGGCCTATCAACTCGTCCTGCAGAGCAAGGCTACAGCGCCGCCGGCCAAACCGCCGCAGGCGGGGCAGGCAAAACAACAGGCCAAGCCGCATGGTAAGCATGCGAAACATGTGAAGCAGGCGGCCGGCAAGCGGGCGGCCGCGGAGGCCGGGAAAGAAGAGCGGAGCGGCAAGACAAATGGCGAAAGCGGGGCAGCGCAGGGCAGCAAGAAACGCCGCTTTCCTTATCGCAAGCTATCCGACATCGAAGGCGAGATCTTCCAGCGGGAGTCACGGATCGCACAACTCAACGAGGAGTTGGGCGACGGAGCAAGTTTCCGCGACGGCGGCCGCATCCGCACCCTCAAGCAAGAGCTGGCCGATCAGCAGTCGGCGCTTAAAAAGCTCTATGAGCACTGGGACGAGGCCAGCGAGCTGAACTGGTAGTCGGGGGCGTTTGCCTTTTGAGCAAGAGGTTACTTCCCCGGCTTCTGGAAATGCTCCTCCAAGGCGAGATTCACTTCCAGCACATTGACCAGCGGCACGCCGACTAAGCCGTTCAAGGGCGAAAAACGCTTCGCGTCGAGGATCTTCAGGATCTGGTCACGCACTTCCGCTTCCGGCTTCCCGCTGGATTTGGCCCAGGCGGCGGCGATGGGCAAGTGATCGAGCTGCCATCTCGCACTGTCCAGCATGATGTGCGGATCCAGCCCTGAACCGGATGCCGTCACCAGGTCGGCGGGCACCTTCTCCAGGTCCGCAGCCTGGTCCGCGTGGTCAGTGAGCCACATATCGAAGAATAGCGATTGAATGTCGCTGCCTTCCTTGACCGGGCCAATCCGCTTGGCCGTCTTGCCATCCTTGTCGTACTCGGCCACGCCCGGGAATCTGCCCGGATGGTCTTGCGAAAAACTGGCAAAGAAGTCGACCGCCAGGCCCTTGGCCAGGTCTTCGGGCTTGGGATCGGGGCTATTATTTTCGCTCTTCCACTTGGCGACGTTGTCGGCGTTCTTGGCTTCCCAGTCGGCCACGTAGGCGGCGTTCAGCTTGTCGGCCTTAACCCAGTCGTGGAGCCATGTCTGGACAACCTGGGAGTGCAGATTCGCCCACTGGCTCACAATCCCCGCCTTTCCCGCAAACTGGTCCTTCTGAAACCAGCTTTCGACCTCAGGCCCGGCGGGTTGGTCCTTCTTGGGACCGCGGGCGAATTTCACGAGCGTGCCCAGTTGCCGCGCCACGCGGTCGCGGAGTTGGTAGTTGTTGGCGCTCCAATTGTACGCGGCGGAAGCAGAGGCATCATACGACGCCGCCGAGGGGCGAGGCTGAAAATACTTGTCGTCCGAAAACGGCTGGGCGATCAGCAGCGAGCCGACATCCTTGCCATCGTGCTGCACGATGCTTCCTGTCGCTTGCCCGCGAAAGGCCACCTTGCCGATGCCCCACAAGACGAGCGGGTAGGCCACGCAGCAAAGCACTATCGTGACGATGAGCAGCCAGAGACACGCGCGAAGATTTTGAAACATGGATATGCCTTTTAGAAACAAGTGTTTCGAACACTATACTGCATGCGGGGAGAAATGAGCCGTTGGAGTCCCGGCTTTAGCCGGAATCCTCCCGCAACAGCCGCCTAAAGGCGGGACTCCAACGGCCCATTTCTCCCCCCCACAAACCATAAATCAACTGTCTGCCCTCACCCCCTGCCCCTCTCCAGCCTGCTGGGTACAGCAGGCGGGAGAGGGGAGGTAGTTTCAACCTGCCATCTGCAAAGCCACTAGGATCCAGTCGATGATTTTGATGCCGATGAACGGGGCAATCACGCCGCCGAGGCCCCAGACCAGGAGGTTGCGGCGCAGCAGGGCGTCGGCGCCGATAGGACGATACTTCACGCCCTTCAGGGCGATGGGAATCAACGAGGGGATGATGATCGCGTTGAAAATCACCGCCGAGAGGATCGCCGAAGTGGCTGAGTGCAGGTGCATGATGTCCAGCGGCTTGAGCCACGGCAGCGTGGCGGCAAAGAGGGCCGGCACGATGGCAAAATACTTGGCTAGGTCGTTGGCAATCGAAAACGTGGTCAGCGAACCCCGCGTCATGAGCAACTGTTTGCCGATCTCGACCACCTCGATCAGTTTCGTGGGATCGCTGTCGAGATCGACCATATTGCCGGCCTCCTTGGCGGCCTGCGTGCCCGAGTTCATGGCCACGCCCACGTCGGCCTGGGCCAGCGCCGGGGCGTCGTTCGTGCCGTCACCCATCATCGCCACCAGCTTCCCGCCCTGCTGCTCCCGGCGGATGTAGGCAAGCTTGGCCTCGGGCGTGGCTTCGGCAATGAAGTCGTCGACGCCGGCCTGTTGGGCGATGGCCTTGGCTGTGAGCGGGTTGTCGCCCGTGACCATCACCGTCCGCAACCCCATGCGACGGAGTCGCTCGAAACGCTCAGCGATACCCGGCTTGAGGATGTCTTCCAGCACCACCAGGCCGGCGATCCGATTGCCGTCGCTGACCAAGAGCGGCGTGGCACCTTTGCCGGCCACGCTGGCCACCGTGGCCTCGGTGTTTTCCGGCACAACCCCGCCGGCGCCGCGGATATAGCGGAGCATCGAGTCGGGCGCCCCCTTGCGGATCTGCTGCCCGTCGGGTAGGTCGATTCCACTCATGCGGGTTTGGGCTGTGAAGGGAATGAAGCGGGCACCATCGGGGACCGCGGTCCGCGCCGCCGCAGCCGATCTTCCGCCCGCAGGCGCGCCGGCCGGGGAGCTTTGTTGGCAATGGAGTTCCACGATGCTCTTTCCCTCGGGCGTTTCATCGGCCCCGGAGGCCAGCGCGGCAAGCCGCCCCACGTCGTCCGCCGTGTACTGGCCGAAGGGGACAAACTGCGTTGCTCGACGGTTGCCGATGGTGATCGTGCCCGTCTTGTCCAGCAGGAGCGTGTCGACGTCGCCGGCCACTTCCACGGCCTTGCCGCTCTTGGCGATGATGTTGGCCCGCAGGGCGCGGTCCATGCCCGCGATGCCGATGGCGGCCAGCAGGGCGCCGATCGTCGTGGGGATCAGGCAGACCAGCAAGGCCACGAGCGTGGGCACATCGGTGCCCAAGCTATGTAGAGGTTGCTTTAGTCCGTTAAAATCCTTCATATAGAGTTCGACATTCAAGGCCATGGGCCAGAGCGCGGCGGTCACAATGAGGAAGATCAGCGTGAAAGCGGCCAGCACGATCGAGAGGGCGATTTCGTTGGGGGTCCGCTGACGGATGGCCCCTTCGACCAGGGCGATCATGCGGTCGAGGAACGATTGGCCGGCGCTAGCCGTGATCTGCACGGCGATCTGGTCGGAGAGTACCCGCGTGCCGCCGGTCACACCGGAACGGTCGCCGCCGGCCTCGCGGATCACGGGGGCCGATTCGCCGGTGATGGCCGATTCGTCGATCGAGGCCACGCCTTCGATGATCTCGCCGTCGCTAGGAATCACTTCGCCCGCAACGACCTCGACAATGTCGCCCGACTTGAGCGCGGTGGAGACGGTCTCCTCGATCGAGCCGTCGGCCTTGCGGCGGCGGGCGGGGGTTGCGCGGCGGGTCTTCCGCAGGGCGTCGGCCTGGGCCTTGCCGCGGGCTTCGGCGATCGACGACGCAAAGTTGGCGAACAGCAAGGTGGCCACCAGCCAGAAGTCCAAGGCCAGCAGGTATCCCAAGCTGGCAGCGCTCGTCGCGCCGAACAGCTTGGCCACCGTGTAGACGAGCGTCATGACCGTGCCGATCTCGACCACGAACATCACGGGATTCTTCCACTGGATGTCCGGCCGGAGCATGACCAGCGACTGCCAGAAGGCGGTCTTCATGAGCTGCGGATCAAGAAGGCTCGATTTGCGACTCTGCCGCCGCGCCAGTTTGAGTTCCTGCGGCGAAGGCTCGGGCGTCTGAGGTTCCAAAATTGCAGTAGACATATCGATGCTCAACCTCCAAACGGCAAGGGGCCAAAATGTTCGGCGACAGGGCCAAGGGCCGCCACCGGCAGGAACAACAACGCGCCCACCAGGAGGATCGTTCCCAGCAGCACGCAGCCGAACGTAAATGTGTCGGTCCGCATCGTTCCCACGGTAAAAGGAGTTGGTTTCTTTACCGCCAGGCTGGCGGCCATGGCCATGGGAGCGACGACCGGGAGGAATCGCCCCAGCAGCATCACCAGGGCCGTGGCAATATCCCAAGGCGGGTTCCAAGGCACGGGCGGCTCGGGACTCTTGGGATCGTAGGAACCCCAGGCGGTATTCAGGCCGCCGAATTCCGAGCCGTTGTTGGCCGAGGCCGAACTGAACTCGTAGAGCACCTCGGAAAAACCGTGGGCGGCGGGATTGTTCATGGCATCTCGGCCCCAATGTGTGGCCGCGAAATAGCCCGTGGGCATGAGGATCAAAATGGGGTGTACCAGCAGGGCAACCATGGCAAGCTTCATTTCGCGGGCCTCGACCTTCTTGCCCAGGTACTCGGGCGTGCGCCCCACCATCAGGCCGGCAATGAACACGCCGATGATCAGGTAGATCAGCATGTTGATCATCCCCACGCCCTTACCGCCGAAGATGCAGTTCAGCCACATGCCCGTCATGGGCGAAATTCCTGCCAGCGGATTGAGACTGTCGTGCGTGCAGTTTACCGACCCGCAGGTGATGCAGGTCGTGGCCGCGGCAAAGGTCGATCCGGCCGATGTGCCGAAGCGCAACTCCTTGCCCTCCAGGTTGCCCAGCGATTGATCGACGGGCAAGGCGGGAACACGGCCCGCCGCCGGTTTGTCCTCTCCGTTCTTGGCCGGATCGCGATCGACGAATTCGGCCGGACTGCCGGCGCGGGCGATAACCCACTTATGCAGCACGGTTCCATCCAACTGCGGGAAATCCTGTTGATAGATCAGATCGTCATGCGCCTGGAAAGCTGGGTTAGGCTGTAATGTGTCCCAGCCTACGGCCCAGGCAATCATCACAATCATCAACGACATCATCACGCCGAAAATCACCCAGGCGTGCCGCATCTGCTTGAGCATCCGCCCGAACATCAGCACCAACGTGAAGGGAAACAGGCACATGTTCATCACGGTGAGGAAGTTCGACCACGAGCTGGGGTTCTCGAAGGGGTGTGCCGAGTTAGCGCCGAAGAAGCCGCCGCCGTTGGTTCCCAGGTGCTTGATGGGAATGATCGCCGCCACGGGGCCGCGACTGATTTGCTGCGTGTTCTTCGCCTGCCCGCTATCGTCGTTGCCCATCGAGCCCGGTTGGAGCGTGGTCACTTCGGCAGCCGGTTCCAGTGTCATGGGTACGCCGTCGGCCAGGAGAACCACGCCCATGATAAGGCTGGCCGGCAGGAACATGTAGACGACCACTCGCCACATATCGACGTAGAAGTTGCCCATGTGGGCATCGCCGCGAAGGCCGCGGATAATGGCCGATAGGGCACAAAACCCTACGCTTGCCGATACGAACATGTTCCAGCAGACGAAAAAGATCTGGCTGAAGTAAGAAAACGCTTGCTCGCCCGAGTAGTGTTGCAGGTTCGTGTTCGTCAGGAAGGAGACCACCGAGTTGAAGATTGTCGTGGGAGCCACCATCGGTTTGTTGTCCGGATTGAGCGGGAACGACGGCTGGTTGGAGAGCACGACGAAACCGAAAATGAACATCACCAGGTTGAACAGCAGCAAGGCAACCGCATATTGCTTCCAATTCTGCGCACCGGTGTCGCAGAGGCTTTCCAGCCAGCGGAGGAAGGCCGGCGCACGGTACTTGCCGTTCATGATCCAGGCGCAATAGCGGCTTAGTGGGATCGCCAAGGCTATCGTCACGGCCAAAATTAGAAATGGCAGGAACCAAATGTGAAATTGCGACATCGAATGAAACCTTTCACGGTACGGAGCGGGACCAAGCGTTGGCGTAGGCCACTAAAACCATTCCGGGCGGACCAAGGCCGCAAACAAATAGACCAGTAACAAGGCCGTAACAATTGCGGTGATCCAAGTCAGAATTTCCATTGTGGCCCTTTCATACTTTGTCGCAGGCCGGAACGAATGCGAAGATCAGCGCAAACGTCACCAGCCCCACGAGAAACAAGACAGTCAGCCATGTAGTCAAGCTCATCAGCGATTCTCCTGCGAGCCGCGTTGGAGGTCGGCTAATCCCGGACGATCTACCGAGGCTCAGGTTAGTTAAATCTGTGGCCCAAGAGGGCCCGCCATTCCCTTGCATGCCGCGTGCCGCAACGCCAAAGAAACTGCAAATAGCTACGGGACAATGGCTTACGCAATGTTCACTGAAGCGAGAATTAGGGCTGGATCGTGCGGAATGCACGAGTGCAATTGCAAAATGCACGATCAGGCCTTGTTGAGTCTCGGCACGAAAGTATAATGATTTGTTGGTAGCCAAATCTCTGGAAGTGTAAAGCAGAGAGCGGGGGAACCAACGAAACGGCGGTAATGCCACCGTTTCCGGGGCGAAGGCGTGGGTTTACCCAGGCCGGAGTACTTTCAAGCTCTAGCCCGTCAGCTAACCTCGTCGGCAGGCCGAATCGTGTTGCTCGCGGTCAAGGGCGATGCAAACCCGAATCGCGAGCGAGGGCGGTATCTCGTCTCCTCGCTTACGCTTCGGGTTTGTATGAGAAGTGTCAACCTAAGCGTGAGCGATGTGACGATTCGGCCAAAATTGGAAGGGCCTTCGGTGACAGCGCGCACGATGGGTCCCCATGCTTGTGCGCTGTAAGGCAAGAATGCCCCATGTCTGGTCACGGTTCCGGTATGTCTCCCGGTAATTCGTCGGTTTCCCCTGCGGCCAGTCCTTTGCGCCGTTCCATTCAAGTCATTGTCGTTAGTAGCGTGATGTTCACGTTCATCTCCTACTGGCGCACGGCGGCCGTGGTCCTCTGCGACCTGGCCAGCACGGCCTATTACATCGGCGGCATCGTGGAAGGGGCGATCGGCCCCGCGGCCCCGTGGTTCATCCTGGCCGTGATGCTCTTTAGTTACTGCGTGCGCTCGATCTATATCGAAAGCTGCTCGCTCTTCGTCCGCGGCGGCGTCTACCGCGTTGTCAAGGAAGCCATGGGCGGGTTCCTCGCCAAACTCTCGGTCTCGGCCCTGATGTTCGACTACATCCTCACTGGGCCGATCAGCGGGGTATCGGCGGGCCAGTACATCTTGGGGCTTGTGATTGCGACAGTCCGCTATCGGTTTCCCGATTTCTTGATGGCCGGAAACTCCGCAGCCGTTTTTACGAATTGGGGCTCGGTCTTTATCGCCGTGCTGATTACGCTCTACTTTTTCCGCCAGAATATTATTGGCATTCACGAGTCGAGCGGCAAAGCCCTGAAGATCATGATTGCGACGACCGTCATGGCTGTCGTGATTTTCGTCTGGTGCGGGATCACGCTCATCGTTCGCGGCGGACCGATCAATCACATTCCCATCACGCCCGACCTCAATAAGAAAATCGTCTACGACACGGAATCGCAAACCGACCCGTACACCCGCGACCCGGACGTAGAGATGTGGAAACTCAACCCCAAATGGGATCCCAAGGCTGCCTGGGACGGCAACCCGGAGACAGGCGAGTTCATTCCTCAATTTCAGGCACAGAAGGACGCCGAGGGCAAACCGATCGAGGACGCCAGCGGCAAACCACTGCTAAAACTGGACGCCAACGACAAACCGATTCCCGAAGAAGCGGAGAACAGCATCACCGGCGCGCAGCAAGACCCCCTGGGATTGATCAGCCGCTGGTTTCCCGGACTGGCCACCCAACTGCGGCGGCCGGGCAACTGGATGAGCATCGTCGGCGTGATCGGCCTGCTGCTGGCTTTCGGGCATTCGATCCTGGCCATGAGCGGCGAAGAAACGCTCGCCCAAGTCTACCGCGAGGTCGAATCGCCCAAGATGCTCAATTTCAAGAAAGCGGCATTTGTCGTCTTTATCTACAGTGTGGTTCTGACCGGCGGCATTTCCTTCCTGGCCGTGATGTTGATTCCCGATACTGTGCGCATGCATACTTATAGCGGCAACCTCATCGGCGGTTTGGCGATGTACATGGCGGGCCCGTACATCGCCCGACTGTTTCTCAACGGTTTCGTCGTGGTGATCGGCTTCTTGATCCTGGCCGGCGCGGTGAATACGGCGATTATCGGCTCCAACGGCGTGCTCAACCGCGTGGCGGAAGACGGCGTGATGCCCGACTGGTTCCTCAAACCGCACCGTCGTTACGGCACTACGCACCGTATTCTGTATCTGATTGTCGGACTACAATTGCTCACGATCCTCCTCTCCGGAGGCAACATGGACATGTTGGGCGAGGCCTATGCCTTCGGCGTGGTCTGGAGTTTCGTCTTCAAGGCCCTGGCGATGATCGTGCTCCGTTTCAAGGACCGCTCGCCGCGCGACTTCAAGGTGCCGCTTAATTTCCATGTGGGCGGGATCGAAATCCCCTTCGGACTGTTGCTGGTCTTTCTCGTGCTGCTGTTCACGGCCTTGTTGAATCTCCTGACCAAGGAAATGGCTACGATCAGCGGATCGGCCTTCACGCTTGCGTTCCTGGCTGTGTTCATGATTTCGGAACGAATCCACGAGAAGCGGCTGGGCGGCGGACACCACAAGCATATCGAGCAATTCAACCAGACGACGACCGAAGAGATCTCGCCCCAAGCCTTGAAACTCGACAAGCCCTATCGCAAGCTGGTGGCGATTCGTTCCATCAATAATCTCTTCATGCTCGAGAAGACCCTGGGGGAAACCGACCCCGAGACTACCGACGTGGCCGTCATGACCGCCCAAGTGGCCCAGCGCGGCGACATCTCCGGCGGCGGGCCGGAACTGGACGAATATGCCCGCAACTTGATGTCGGCAGTCGTCAATCGTGCAGAAAAAGCCGGCAAGCACGTGCAGCCGCTGATCGTGCGAACCAACAATCCGCTCTACGCCGTGATCAACGCGGCCCGCGACCTGGGCGCCCAGGAGTTGATCATGGGGGCATCCAACGTCTATTCGGCCGACGAACAGATCGAACAGATCGCCTTCTACTGGTTCAACCTCCACGAGGGCGCGCCGCAACCGCTGACGATCCGCATCCTGGGCCCGAACCGCGACCTGTATTTCGATCTGGCCGGCGGCAACCGCATTCCCCGGCTTGGTGAACGCCGTGCGCGATCCGTGGCCGAGCTTCGCGGGGCAGGCATCGGCGTCAGGCACGTGCTCTTGGTGCATGACGGGACTTCGGCCGGCAGCGACCTGTTCGCCGACGTCCTGACCATGCTCGACCCGCTGGTGGCGCTCTCGGTCGTTCCGCTGCCTCGTGCGGCGGCGGCTTTGCCCGATGGTGTTGCCGAACAGGACTGGCTCGAGCAGGACCTGCTTCGCGCCAAGCAGTTGCGCCGCGAGGTGACCTGCCGCGAATTGCCTCCCGGCACGCTGGCCGCAGAGGTGGCTGCCTTGGCGACGCGGCTGCGCTGCGACTTGATCCTGGTCGGCAAGTCGGAACTCTCCGAACTTCAGACGCCGCTGGACATCGATGCGATCGTCCGCGAAGCGAGCTGCGCGGTATGCGTCGTCACGCCGCCGCCTATTCCGCAGGAAGCAGGGGAGTGAAATTTCCGTCGCGACGGCCTGCCATCACGGCGAAGCGTGATGAGTAGGGTTGGACAAAAGATTCGGTCCGCGGGCACCGACTGCCTGCCAAGGCTTTCTTGGCTTGCGAGCCGTTCGGCTTGGAACGCGAAGGTAACCGCGCCGGTCCAACCATTCGCAGGTCCAGGCGAAGGCGATCAACACGCCCAGCACCAGTCCGCCGAGCAGCGGGATCGAGACCAGTAACAGAATTGCCACGCCGCGGGGAAGGAATATATCCGCCAGAGCCAGGCCACAGGTCAGGATTCCGCTGGCGGCCAGCGCCAGGCTGATGATCAAGGCGCGATTCTTGTAATTGATGCTCATGGTTTGCGTTTCCTCGGAACTGGCGCTTATGGCCTACTGGAGAACTCGACTGGACTCGGCACAATCCGGGCTCATTTCAGGGTTCACGGACAGGCGATCGGGGGTACCTGCTGACACCGCCGAGCGCAACGGTACAATGTACTTCTTGGCGCTGCCGCACGCGCGGCACCAAAGCTGCATCTTTCGACTGCATGCCGCGTGCCACGATCGCAAGAAACGTTGTAAATTGAGATGGTGACAGGGGTTATGTAAGATCTTCGATCCAACGACCTGTACGATAACATCGCAGAATGCACGGTTGGACTCGCAATCTGCACGATTGATGCGCCGGCTCAGCGGGCGCGACCTTTATGAATATCCTCGTAATTGACGACGACTCCAGCCTCCGCCGCACGGTGCGGATGTCGCTGGAAGTACTCGGGCATCATGCCTCGGAGGCCCGCGATAGCGCCCAGGCCCTGGAGTTGCTCAGCCGCCGCCCGTTCGACACGGCCTTGCTCGATCTCCGCTTGGCCCAGGAAAAGGGGCTGGAAGTGCTGCCGCGGCTGTTGAGCATGGCACCAGGGCTGCACGTCGTGGTGGTGACGGCCTACGCCACGATCGAGACGGCCGTCGAGGCCATGCGCCGTGGGGCCTTCGATTACCTCCCCAAGCCATTCACGCCGGACCAGCTTCGCATCGTCTTGGATCGCATCGCCCACGTGCGGCGGCTGCAATCGCACGTCGAAGAACTGGAAGAGCAGATCCGCAGTGTGGTGCCCGAGGTCGATCTGCAGACCAAAGAGCCGGCGATGCGCGAGGCCCTCGACATGGCCTTCACGACGGCCGCCACGGAGGCCACGATCCTTGTCCGCGGCGAGAGCGGCACGGGCAAAGGTGTGCTGGCCCGCGCGATCCACGCTCGCAGCCAGCGCGCCGAGGGACCCTTTATCACGGTCCACTGCCCCAGCCTCTCCGCCGAACTCCTGGAAAGCGAGTTGTTCGGCCACGTCGAGGGGGCGTTTACCGGTGCGGTCCGCGATACGACGGGCAAGGTCGCCGCGGCCGAAGGCGGAACACTCTTTCTTGACGAGATCGGCGACCTGCCGCTGGCCCTGCAACCCAAGTTGCTGCGACTGTTGCAAGAGCGCTGCTACGAGCGCGTGGGCGAGACGCAAACCAGGGCCAGCAACGTTCGCATTCTGGCCGCCACGAACCGCGACCTGGAGGTGGAAATCGCCGCCGGGCGGTTCCGCGAGGACCTCTTTTACCGCCTCAACGTGATCGAGGTCACGGTCCCCCCGCTACGGCAGCGAAAGGCGGACATCCTGCCCCTGGCCGAGCACCTCCTGCAGTTCTTCGCAAGGCAAAACGGCAAACATGTGGCAGGCTTCAGCGAGGCGGTGCGGGAGGCCATTTGCAGTTACCCCTGGCCGGGCAACGTCCGCGAGCTGCGCAACGCCGTCGAGCGGGCCGTGATCCTCGCGGCCGAGGCCCTGATCGCGCCGGGAAACCTCCCCGCGCAAGTCATCCGTGGCGAACGCCCCGCGGCGCAAACGCCCGAATCGATGACGCTGGATCAACTCGAGGCCGAGCACATTCGCCGCATCCTCGGAGTCACCAGCACCATCGAAGAGGCCGCCGCAACACTTGGCATCGACCCCAGCACATTGTATCGCAAACGAAAGAAATACGGCATTTGAAATCTGAAATTTCAAATCTCAAATCCGCTCCCCTCCAAGCACCCGCTCCGCATGACCTTTCGACGCCGCATCCTGATCGCCATGCTCCCCCTTTTCGTCCTGCTCGTCGCGCTCGGGACAACGGGGATCTTCCTGATCTACCACTTGGGCGATCAGGTCGGTAAGATTCTCACCGAGAACTACGATAGCGTGATCTTCATGCGCGACCTCAACGAGGCTCTGGAACGCATCGATTCGTCGTTCCAATTCGTGTTGGCGGGTCGCGGCGAAGAAGAGCAATCCCACAAGCAGTACCAAGAGAACTGGGAAAAGTATCAGGAGTGCCTGGGACGCGAACAGCGGAACATTACCGTTCACGGCGAGCGAGAATTAGTCGACAAGTTGACCGATCTCACGAAGTCGTACCTGGCGCTAGGCGACGCTTTTTACAATGGTCCAGCGGCCGACCGCGACGCCCTCTACTTCGGCAATGGCAAGAACGAGGATCGAAGCAAGGGCAAGAAAAAGGGGTTGAACGCGACGTTTCAGGAGATCAAGAACGTTTCCGGCAAGATCCTCCGCTTGAATGAGCAGAACATGAAGGATGTCGACCTCGAAACGAAACGCCTGGCCCGTTCCTTGCTGATCTGGTATGGTTTGGGCCTGGCGTGCGGCATTGTGCTGGCCGTATTTCTCGTGGGCAACACGATCCGCATGATCGCCTATCCGGTCCGCGCGGCAACGGAGTCAGCGATGGCCATCGGGGCCGGCAATCTCGACCAGGTCGTGCCGATCACTTCCGACGACGAACTGGGGCAGCTTGCCCTGGCTTTCAATACGATGGCTCGCCAACTCCGCGAATTTCGCCAGTCGCACAAAGCCCAACTGATCCGCGCCCAGCGGACGAGCCAGGCCACGATCGATTCTTTTCCGGAACCGGTGCTGGTGGTCGATCCGCTGGGCCGGGTGGAGATGGTCAACCCGGCCGCGCGCCGTCTCTTCGGGCTGCCGCAACGCGACAATTCCCACGCGACGCCGGTAATTTGGGAGCCTCCCGAGGCCCTGCGGCAACCCCTGGCCGAGGCCTTGCAGGAACAGCGCCAGTACGTGCCGGAAGGCTTCGACAAGGTGATCGTCCTGCAGCAAGGAGAACACGCCAACTCCTATCTGCCGCGGGTCTTGCCCATCCGCGACGCCTCAGCCACCTTGGGGGCCGCCGTCTTGCTGGAAGACGTGACGCGATTCCGCTTATTGGACGAAGTCAAGAGCAACATGGTGGCCACCGTGAGCCACGAACTGAAGACGCCGCTGGCGAGCATCCGCCTGGTGCTACACCTGCTGCTGGAGGAGAACGTAGGGCCTCTGCTGCCCAAGCAGCTCGAGTTTCTCATCGACGCCCGCGACAACGCCGAGCGGCTCTTGGCCATGGTCAACAACCTCCTGGACCTCGCCCGCCTGGAACAGGGGGGCAGCCACCTGCGCGTCTTTCCGGAACCGCCCGCGACGCTCCTGCGCTGCGCATTCGACGCATTCCAGCCGCGGGCGCGCGACCGGGGAGTGGAACTCATGCTGGACGACCCAGGCATCAGCCAACAGGTGCCCGTAGACAAGGACCAATTCCAACACGCCTTGCAGAACCTCATGGAGAACGCCCTGGCCCACACACCCACCGGAGGCCGCATTACCTTGGCGGCCGAATCCGCGCCCGGCCACGTCATTTTCTCGGTGACGGATACGGGTTCAGGCATCCCCGCCGAATATCTTTCCTCGATCTTTCAACGGCACTTCCGCGTTCCCGGCGACACAACCCCGGGCGGAAGCGGACTGGGGCTGGCGATCGTCCGCGAAATCGTTACGGCCCACGGTGGCGCCGTCGAGTGCGAGAGCACGCCGGGGGTGAAGACTACGTTCCGCATGTCGCTGCCCGTGAAAGATCTCTAAAACCATGCCCACCGACGACCTAACCCCCAACAATCCCGAACGGTTTCTGGAACTGATTCGCCGGCAGCAGCGCGGCAAGCTGAAGATCTACCTGGGCTTCGCCGCCGGCGTGGGCAAGACTTTCGAGATGCTGCAGGAAGGTAATCGCCTGCGGAAACAGGGCGTCGACGTGGTAATCGGCTACGTGGAAACGCATGGCCGTGAGGAAACCATCGCGCAGATCGGCGGACTGGAGCAGGTACCCCGCCGCAAGATCGAATATCGCGGCATCCTCCTGGAAGAAATGGATCTCGACGCCGTGCTGGCCCGCCGGCCGACAATCGCCCTGGTCGACGAGTTGGCCCACACCAACGCGCCCGGCAGCCGCAATCCCAAGCGATACCTGGATGTCGAAGAACTACTGCGGGCCGGCATCAGCGTGATCACCACGCTCAATATCCAGCACCTGGAAAGCCTGCACGACATCGTCGAGCGGGCCACCGGCGTCCGCGTCAAGGAGCGGCTGCCCGACTATGTGGTCACGATGGCCGACCAGATCGTCAACGTGGACCTTTCGGCGGAAGACCTCCGCGAGCGGCTGCAGGCCGGAAAGATCTATCCCAGCGAGCGGATCCAGACGGCCATGGACAATTTCTTCGCTCCCGAGAAGCTGACGCAGTTACGGGAGTTGGCCATGGAGGAGATCGCCTTCCGCTTGGACCGCGCGCGGCGCGAGGCGAAACTGGACGGCGGCGCCGCCGCATCGAGCTCCGAGCGCGTGATGGTCTGCCTGAGCTCGCGCAGCCCGCACGCCGCGGCCATGCTCCGCAAAGCCTCGCGGATCGCCGACCGAATGGGCGCGCCGTGGTTTGCCGTCTACGTGCGCACGCCACGGGAGGCACTGGAGAAGATCGACGCCGCCACGCACCGCGAGATCGGCAACAACCTCGACCTCGGCCGGCAATTGGGCGGAACCTCCTTCGAGTTCAAGGGGGCGGACCTCGTGAGTACGATCGCGGCCTTCGTGAAGGAGTACGGCATCACGCACATCATCATGGGCCGCAGCCGCCAGCCCTGGTATCGTCGCTGGTTCAGCCAATCGCTCCTGGACCGGCTGCTGCAAGCGGTGTCGGGGGTCGACGTGATCGTTCTGGACGCCGGCTCAGCGGCCGACGTTTGAAGCGGCCTTCTTGCTGAAGCCGATGACGATGGGGTGCGTCTGGCCGGCGTAGATGGAACTCACGTGGGAGCCTGTCGTGACTACGAACGAGTCTTCGCTGTACTCGTAGGCCCCGAGATCACAACTCTTGCCCTGAGGAGGCCGCGGAATGCCGTCGAAATCGGTGCGGACATCCGGGATGGCGATGCCCCTACCGATGGCCGGGGAATCCTTCTTGAGATGAAAATCGTTGCCCAGCGGATCGCAGAAGCGGGGATCGCCGTCGACCATGTTGTGGTCCTGGACGGTCGTCGTCTGCCGCCATAACAACAAGTTGGGCTCGCGGTTGCGAATGAGGATGTTGTTGCGGACCAGATTGTCGTGGGTTTCCTTGTCTTCGCCGACGCCAACTCCCGGGCCGCGATTGCCGTAAATCGTGTTGTTGAGAATCTGTTCCTCGTAGCCATGTTCGCTGATCATGATGCCATATAGATTGCCCCAAATGACGTTGTCGTAGACCATGTTTTTGCGGCCGGCGCTCAAGCCGATGCCGGGGGCTCTGCCCGTCGGGCAGTTGTCGTGAATGCGGTTGCCGCGAATCACGTTGTTGCTCGCCGTGCCCGGTGCCGCCAGGGAAAAATAGATGCCGCAGCCGAAGTTGTGGTAGATGTCGCAACCGTGAATCAGACTGCTACTGCCGCTGACGATCAGGCCGTGGTCGCTATCCTCGTGGCCGTTGTCGTGGATCCGGCAATTGATGAACTGGTGGTCGTTGCCCACGAACGACACGGCCGAGCGGTTCGATTCCGCCAGTTCGCAATTGATCAAGCGGATGTGGCTGGGCGGCAACTCCTTGCCGTCGCGCGACTGTGACCGGAACGGCACCGTCGCGTCCGAGGCGTCCAGCACCATGTTGTCGAAGACCAGGTACTGTTGCCGCGGGAAGGCGAGATCCACGAGCGGCTCGCCGCTGTCACGCTCCGGCGGACGCACGACGACCGTCTCGCCCGGCATGCCCGCGAGCACGATGGGGCGGTCCCAGCCGCTCCCGCCGCCCAAGGGCCGGCTCACGGTGGAGATGTGCTCCCGATACTCGCCCTGGCGGACATAGAGCAGATCGCCGGCCTCCAACAAAGGCACGGCATGGCCGATCGTACGAAACGGTTGTTCGCGGTTGCCTGGGTTCTTGTCGTTGCCGTCGGTGGCCGTATAGAACGTTCGTGTGGGATGGTAGCTCGTGGCGATCACGGCCACCCGCGGCGCGCCGCCGGTCGAAACCGTGTAGGTGCTATCCCGGCCGATCAACGTGCCGGGGAAGACGAAGCGGCCCTTGGAATCGGTGCTGGTAACCAAGTATAGCGAGTTACCGGGCAACTTGCTGCCGGCCTTCTTGCCAAAGAGCGTTACGACAATCCCGGGGAAGCCCGGCTCGCCGGGGTCGCGGACACCGTCGCCGTTGCGGTCGAAAAACACAATGCCGTTCACCGTGCCGGCATCGGCCGCCGCAGCCAACGGAGCTTGTTGCCCCAGCTCGCCAGCCAAAATGACGAGGGCGCAGAAACCTGGCAAGAGGACAGTTTTGCGGAGGATCATGGGCAATTACCGTGCCGGGGAGTCGGGGATGTCAGTCTGAACCGGAATTATACACTGTTTTCAAAGCGACGACGAGTCGTCCTGGTCGGTGGTCTATCCGTCCGCGCACGGGCTAAGCGACACGGTCGGGTGGGAGCGCACGGCCTAGGGCGTACACGACTATCGCTACTTGCTCACTTGCCAGCCGTTGATCGAGAAGGCCCGCCGCGTGCCTGGCGGCGCTGCCGCAGCCAATGCCGCCCAGGCGTTCATGGCCCAGACGCTGCGGCCGATTGTCATTGAAGACAAGAACTCGGCCCGCCGCTCGGGTCGTCAATACGACGAGTTCCACGCTACGTTGGCCAGCCACATCACCGCCTTGACTCGGGCCTGTTCGCCGTGTAGCTTTTTATTTATAAACTATTCACATATTTCATACCCGCCAGCTTCAAGAAATATTCGCTATGTCTAGCATACTTGAGAAGCCATTCGTGCCAAGCCCTGAAAACCGCATGCCGACTTCCCGCTGGATGATCCCGTGGATCGTCCTCGCGGTTGCCATTTCCGCCGGCAGTTCCTTTGCCGACAAGCCCATCCGCAACTATTCGGCCTGGACCGACACGGCGGGCAACCCGATCTCCTGCCACGACGGCGGCATCACCCGCTTCGGCGACACTTTCTACTGGTATGGCACGAGTTACCAAGGCAATCCCAAGGGGCTTGACGGCCATAAGAACGCCCATTTGCAGCGCGGTTTCAACTGCTATAGCTCGAAGAACCTCGTGGACTGGAAATACGAGGGCGTCTGCATGGCTTTCCCCAAGGAAGGCTGGCTGGCCCAGGGCACGTCGCACCGGCCAAACGCCCTGTACAACGACAAGACCGGCAAGTACGTGTTGTGGTTCTTCTGCATCGGCACAACCGAGCCGGTGTACCCGGCGGCAATGCTGGCGGTTGCCGTGGCCGACAGGCCCACTGGGCCGTTTACGTTCGTCGGGCAACGGAACACGGCCGAAGAACATGGCTGGGGACAGGACCTGGGGCTATTCAAAGACCAGGACGGAAAGGGTTACCTGGTGTACGACGATGGGCACCGCAATATCCGTGTGGATCTGCTGGCCGATGACTTCCTGAGCAGGAGCGGCAAGACGACCATCGCCCTGAAGAGCGACCCGGCCAAGCATAAGGCGCACGAGGGGGCCGCCTTGATCCGTTACAAGGGCAAGTACATCGCCGCCGGCTCCGGTGTCGAAGGCTGGAATCCGACCGAAACCAGCTACGCCGTGGCCGATGCGCCCCTGGGTCCCTATCGTGAAATGGGCCTGATGAGCGAAAAGCGGACATGGAGCAGCCAGATCTCGAACTTCGTCTACATCGCCGAATCGGACAAGGTCTTCGCCATGTGCGACCAGTGGTTCCGCGGCCCCCAAGGCCAGCGCGTGCCTATCGACGAATCGTGCCAGTTGTGGCTGCCGGTGACATTCGATGCCAAGACCGAGGTGGCGAAGATGCTGCACGTCGCGCAATGGGACCCGTGGAAGAAAGACTAGGCTCGGCCGAAAAATAACTGCGGGATGAGGAGAGAATCGTGAAAACTAGTGCAGTGATTCAAACAGATGGGGATTTAACAACCCGGTAGGGAACGCCCTCCGTGGCGTTCCCTACCGGGTCGAGGATAAGGACCACCAATTATGAATCACTACACTTGATTGAGTATCTTCATCGCGGTCATGCTTGCCGCCGGTACCAGAACGTACTGCTGAACAACCTCTGCCGCGACACGCTCCAGCGGATCCAGATGTCCGGCGCGCTGGACAACGTGATCGACCGTTTGATCGGCCTTTGCAGCGGCGGTTGGCGTATGGTTCCCCGCCTTCAGCGGCCCCAAGGGGGAGCGACTGTACTACTCGCCCAGCGCGCTGAACGAGGTGCGAAACTGCATCTTCATGGACACGCCCAACGCGGTGGTGTTCTCCGGGGACCGTGAGTTGGCCGTCTTGCGGCAGCCGTTCCCGCTGACTTTCGGGAACCTGGTCCGCGGCAATCAGTTCATTCACTTCTGAAGCATGCGAGCAGCGCGTGCGGCCACCAGTTGACAGGGAAGACAATAGTCGGCTTGTGGCCGCCCCGGTGGAAACGACATCTGCTCATAGGCCGTCAGGTGCCCTTGGGCCTGATGATAGGCCACATGGCCGTAGAGGCTGAAAAGAAAGTCCCGCTTGCGTCCTAGCGACCACAGACCGTAGAGGTAATCGGCCAGCGGCCAGTCGTCAAGGTGGTCGGCAAAGCGTGTCATGCCGCAGAACTGCCCGCCGGCCGAAAGGCGTGCCTCGACCACGCGCTTGGCGAGATCCGCGGGCAGGAGACCGCTGGAGAGCAACTCGGGCCAGTAGCGGTAGTTGGTGTAGGAGGCAACGTCCGCCGCGCCGGCAAGGCGCGAGGGTTGCTTCAACGGCTCGACCTGTGGAGGCAACCACCAGTCAGACCGGTCGGCGGGCCACGTCTTGCGGATGACACGCAGCGTATCTTCGGCCAGCGCCGCAGAGACTTTTCTGACCGTGGAAATTGCCGTGGTGGGAGATGCCTTCTGACGCTCGCACAGATCGGCCCAGCGCCGCAGACCCTTGACGACCCAGGCGTTGTTGTGGAAATACTTTCCCGTATCCTTGCGCGTGTCGGCTTCGGGCACCCCGGCAATGAGACTGTCGGCCTTGGCCGTCGCGGCCTGGAGTTGCAGGAGAAACTCGGCCATTCGATCGAGGGCCTTGTATCCCTCCGCCCACCATCCCGCGACACCGTCCCTTTCCTGCAACAGCGCGGCCGTATGCAGAAGTTGGCCGTACTCGCTGAGGGACGGTCCATAGTATTTGATCGTGCCGTTTTCCCGCACGAAATTCGCCAGCCAATAGCGGAACAACTGCGCGGCGCGCCGACTCATGCCCCAAGCCGAGAGGGCATCGACCGCGGCAATGATGGTGGGCGGAAATCCGTCGTGGACGTCCTGTGCATAGGTTCCCACGCCGTACTTGGGGTGGTCGCCTCGAAACGTCGCATCGATGTGGGCGAGTCCTGTCTTGACCGACAAGTCCAGGAAAGGGTGGCCCGTGTTGACCGCTGGGACTGGCTGGAGTTTCTTGATGTTCTCGGCGATGATGTGCGGATCGAAGGCCGGTTTCCCCGTCGGGCGCGGAAAGAGGGCCAGGATCCGGTCGAGATCTGGCTGGTCGGGAATCAGGCTGTAGGCAGGATCTTGAAGTGCCGTCCTCCATTCAGGCTTTGGCAGTTCGTCGGCCAGGGAAGACGCAGTCCAAGCCGAGAGCAGCGTGGTTGTTGAAACCGCCGTGCAGTGCTCGAAAAAACCGCGGCGTGTCAGGTTTGCTTTCATCATATGTCGCCCTACGGTAAACCCTACCAATTTGCGTACCCGTCTGCAAGTAGCTCACCCGATAAGAACCTGGGAATTGTTCATTTCCGAGGCCATAATGGTAACAGTTCGAGACGTTCCCTACAGATGTAACCCTTTCGGCCCCAGAATTGAACCACGCCCCGTCTTGCCCTAAGAAGGGCAAGGCCACGGAATAAATTCCGTGCTACGAAAGACTTTGCAATTCTCCTGGAGAGCGGGCCGTTGGCTTGCGGCCTCTCCCACCGAAATCCCGGCCAATTTTATGGACTTCCACACCTACACTACGATGCGGCATTGCACGCGGCGAATGCCAACCACCGGATTTGTCACGCTCGGTAGTTTCCTTGTGGCTGTGTGCTGCACTTCTTTCGCGCGGCCTGATGAGGTCAGCGTGTCACCCGCCGTGCAGGACACAGCAGGCATGCTGGTCCACACCGTCCAGTCGGAGTACCAGTCCGCAAGAACCAAGATTCGCGTGCTTCTGCCGAGGTCCTTGGAAGAGCGAAAACGATATGTGGTTCTTTACGTGTTGCCCGTGGAGCCGACAGATGGCACTCAATGGGGTGACGGAATGTTGGAGGTCAAGAAGACCGACCTCCACAACAAGTACGATATGATCTGCGTCCAGCCTACTTTTTCGGTATGGCCCTGGTACGCCGATCATCCGACCAGTGCCAAGATTCGGCAGGAGAGCTACTTCCTCAAGGTAGTCGTGCCGTTCATCGACCGGACCTATCCCACGCTGGCCAAACGAGAGGGACGGCTGTTGGTGGGCTTCAGCAAATCGGGATGGGGGGCGTTCAGCCTCTTGTTGCGCCACCCGGAGTTGTTCGCAAAGGCGGCCGCCTGGGACGCACCGTTGATGATGGAACGCCCTGAAAACTACCACATGGCCGACATTTTCGGCACGCAGGAGAATTTCGAGAAGTACCGGCTTTCCACATTGTTGGAGAAACGTGCCAGCGAGCTATCCGGGCCGCTTCGACTTATCCATTTTGGCTACGGCAATTTCAGGAAACACCACCAGTCGGCCGAAAGCCTAATGAACGAATTGAAGATCGCCCACCAATATCGGGACGGACCGAAGCGCGAGCATTCGTGGCATAGCGCGTGGTTGCCCGAAGCCGTGCAGATGTTGATTGAGCAGCCGCTGGGGCATTAAGGACCGGCGAATTAATAACTGTCGCAAGTCGACGCCGTAGGTGTGACTTTAGTTGCCCTCTTGCCGAAGAGGGCGACTAAAGTCACCCCCAACAACACGACACTTATTGATTCGCCGGTCCTAACGTCCTACGGGTTCTTGACGGCTGAGAGCGGAATCCCCTTCTCCAATTTGGCCCCGCTCCAACTGCCGGCCTCGGCGCCGTTCACAAGAACCTGGTAGCGCCGTGTCGGCTCGGCGCGGCGAAAAACGACCACAGGTTGACGTGTCCATACAAACGGCGTGCGGATTTCAAGCCGGATCTGACTGCCCTGGATTGCACAGCGGACGACATTCAGGCCATTCACACCGACGCCCCTGGCCGAAGGCACATCGACTACGGCATCGTGAAGATAGTCCTCCTCGATCTCGATTCCCGCCATGCCGCTGCCTGTGCCCCAGTGAAAACTGCTCACGCCCGCCTTCCCGCCATACCCCTCGTGCGCCCAGTTCTCCGAGGGTGAAATAGGGAACTGCGCGCGTAGCGCGGCAATGCCGCGCTCCAGGTATTCGACCTTGCCCGTGCTGCGATAGTAATCCAAAAGGATGTTCCCGAACTGGCTTTGGCGGGCATCGGACCACTCCGCATCGGAGTTCTGCGTCGTGAAGCCGCCCAGTAACATAGCGCTGCCGCTCAGGTTCTCCAGCGCGGGATTGGTCCAGCACTGCTGATCGAGCAGCAGGTAGTCCAGCAGCGCTTCACCCGTCGCCAGATAGCGCGTCTCACCCGTGATGCGAGCTGCCAACAGGTAGGCCGCCACGGTCTGCCCTAGCGCCAGGTTATTGGCGGGCCACTGCCGGGTCCGCTCGTCCAAGCGTGCCGTGCGCGGGCTGCAACTCCAAAAAGTCTCGTAATCGTACCACTGGCGAAGCGGAATGACCTGCCGCTCCAGGAAGTCCATTCCGTGCCTGGCGGAGCCCAGGAAAACGGGGTCCGGGTCCTGCGCGCAGAGTTCCAACAGGAAGAGGACCACCGGGCCGGTTTCCGCTTTGACGGTACGAGACAACTTTTCCTGGACGGAACCATCTTCCGCGAACCTCGTCGGCAGCATGCCGTCCGTCGCCTGACGGGCGATCAAGAACCGCGCCAATTGTCGGCAGCGGGGGAGGATGTCTTGACTGCCGGGAAGCTGGGCGGCCCGCCACTTCAGCAACCAGTATCCGGTCCAAGACATGTCGTAGCCCAGGAACCCGTCCTTCGTGCTGCCGCCGCAGCCGTCACCCGCCGCCCAAAGCGTCGGTTTTCCGCCTTCCATTGGCACGGCGATGCACTTGAAGGCCCCGTCCCGGCCGGGGGCCTTGACCGCCAATGCGACCGTCTGCCGGGCCAGGTTCAGCAGCGCGACGTTGCCGCTGCGCCTGGCGTACAGGGCCATGCCATAGGAAGTCCGCAAGGTATTGAACCACGAGGACAGGTAGACCGAGGGGCCGGGACCCCATCGCCGCGTGCGCGCCCCGCCGCCTCTCGAACCGTCGGCCAACGGCACGGCCAGCCAGGTTTGGGGCGATTCCTCGTCCCAGACCGTCTTGCGCCAGTCATCCCAAAGAACCAACTTTCGGTAACGCGGGTCGGTGCCCACTTGCTCATCGGCGGCGCGGGCCTGCTCGGCCCGTCCGAACTGCGCCCAATGGAATCGCACGGCCTGGCGATAGGCCTGCCCCGCAGTGGCCGATGCGGTGACGAACACGTAGTAAGCGTTTTCGACAGCCCGATCCACATTCCACATTCGGCCCCGATCGAGTGCGTAGGCCGAATGCGAGGCGAGCCGGGCAGGCAGAAAGCCCACGGCCAGCGTCGGACCGCCGGGCACGTCCAGGTCCAGGGCGTGATTGCAGCGTTTCAATTCTTCCCGACGCAGTACCGCGAGGTCGGGCACGATCCCCAGGCCGACACGGTCCGCCTGCACGAGAATCAGGGGGGCCTTGTACTGGGCGTCTGGATTGAAGCCACCCACGGAAGGCGAGAACGACCAATCCGGTTCATGCGAGAACTTGAATTGGTCCGATAGTCGGTGTAGTGTCACTCGGCCGGATGGCTCAAACCGCGTGACGACGCGAATCCACGAGCCATCGCCGCAGATAGTCAGCTTGCGGATAATGCGCTGCTGGCCCGCTGTCAGCTCTTCGACGAGAGACCCATTGGCCAGCGAGATGTTCCGCACCGTGCCCGGAAGGGGCTTGCCATTGTCGATCAGCACCGACACCGGCCCTATCGAGGCGCCTTGCTCTCCCGTGGCCACCTCGACCCATGCGCCGTCGCGAATCGCCAAGTATCGCTCGCGCAGGCGGCCTTCCCGCCGCTCGGCTTCCACCGCAACCCTCTCGCCGCGCAAGACCACCGGCGGTTGTGCTACGACCGGAACGGCACGCAGGGCGGTGCCGCAGGACAACAACATCAACATGCACGATATCACGACTCGCATAGAACCAGTATACCGCGCAACACGCGGTGGGCGCCATGTCGAAGGCAAGCTTGTCGGGTGTTCAAGTCGCCCGTGGTGCCGCGTTTGCCGTGCGGCCCGTTATTCTTACCTGCTTTTCTTCGCAGCGAGTTTCCGCTCCTTGCGTTCCTTCTTCTCCTGCATCGTAAGCTTGGGCTTGTTTGTCGCTGACTTCTTCTTTTGATCCTTGTTCGCCATGGACTCGCTTCCTGGGACTTTCTTTGGGGTTCGATCTGGTCCGGCCAATTGCCTGGCGGACCAGATCCGGGTACGTAATGATCAATACGGATCATTGTAGGGGATGGACAACGAAACCGCTAGACGCGCGTTCCCAAAATCGGGCGGCTGAGAAAAGGCGTGTCGTCCCCGCCTATTGACTCTGCCAGGCGAGCGATTATCGTAAGACAGTATTGCTTTCGCGCAGACTGCCCGGCGTGGGCAGTGGCCTGAACGGTTTCCCCCCTCTTTTTTGTGGAGTTTATCCCATGCGGCGATCCATCGGACGACTACTGAGCCTCGGTTCCCTACTGGTCTTGGTTCTTTCTACGGCTGTCTGGGCGCAACCGCCTGCGACACTTCCCGCCGCGCCGAGCGGCTTCGATACGCGCCGTGGCGGGGTCGCGCAGGGGAAAGTGGAGACCGTCGAGTATGACTCCAAGACCGTCGGCGGGAAGCGCAAGATGGTGGTCTATACGCCACCGGGCTACTCGAAAGACAGCAAGTATCCGGTCCTCTATCTCCTGCACGGCTCCGGCGACGACGAGACCGGCTGGACAACGAAAGGTTCGGCGGCCGCGATCCTGGACAATCTCTACGCTGGCAAGAAGATTGCCCCCATGATCGTCGTCATGCCCAACGGCTTCGCCCGGCGGGCGGGCAGCGCGGGCGGCTTTGCGCCGGGCGCGCTGTTGGCCGGCGCGATCCTCAAGTATGCCGATTCCGACAAGGACGGCAAGTTGACGGAAGAGGAGTTGGCCGCCGCCGCAAGACGGTTCTTCAAGGAGTGCGACAAGGAGGGCAAGGGCGCGCTGGATGAGCGACAGCTTGCCGAAGGGATCAGCCGCAAACTCGCAGGGCTCATGCCTGCACCATCGAGCGGCCGCGCCGCGCCGCGCGGTTTCGGAGACAACGGCGCCTTCGAGGACGATCTGCTCAAGGACGTGATTCCGTTTGTCGAGTCGCATTACGCGGCGCATGCCGACCGCGAGCACCGTGCCGTGGCTGGGCTCTCGATGGGTGGCGGGCAGGCGCTGGGGATTGGCCTCAAGCACCTGGACGTGTTCGCCTGGGTCGGCGGTTTCTCGTCCGCCTTGTTCGGCAACCGAGGCGATCTGGTTTCCGCGGATGCGGCTAAGAAGCTGCGGCTGGTCTGGCTCTCTTGTGGCGACCAAGACCGGCTCATGGAGGGCAGCAAGTCGCTGAGCAACGTCCTGGCGGAGAAGAAAGTGCCGCACGTCTGGCACGTCGATTCCGGCGGGCACGAGTGGCCCGTATGGAAAAACGACTTGTACTTGTTCAGCCAAATGTTGTTCCAGGACGCGAAATAAGTTCCATGAAGACACGAGCCTTACCATTATTCCTCGTTCTCGGCGTCAGCCTGATTGCCGGCGCGCAGGCGGAGGAGACAACCAAGGGCGTCTCTGCGCCGGTTGCCGTTCCGCGCTGGGACATGAAAGTGCTTGGCAACGCCCCCAAGACTTACCCCACCGATGCCCCGCTGGTCAAAGACATGACCTCGGTGTTCTACGAAGGGCTGCCCTGGCACAAGCGTCCTACGCGCGTGTTTGCCTACTATGGCTTGCCCAAGGCCGCGCCCGGGAGCAAAGTGCCGGGGATGGTCTTGGTGCATGGCGGGGGCGGCACGGCCTTCGATGCCTGGGTGCGGCTATGGAACTCCCGCGGCTATGCCGCCGTCGCGATGGATACCTGCGGCTGCGTGCCCATTGGTTCTTACGGCAAATGGCAGCGGCACGCCGCTGGTGGGCCGCCGGGCTGGGGCGGCTTCGACCAGATCGATGAACCGGCCGAGGATCAATGGACGTACCATGCCGTCGCCGACGCGCTCCTGGCGCATTCCCTCTTGCGGTCGCTGCCGGGCGTCGATCCGCAGCGGATCGGGGTCACGGGGATCTCTTGGGGCGGCTACTTGACGTGTATTGTGGCGGGTGTCGATGACCGGTTCCGTTTCGCCGTGCCCGTCTACGGCTGCGGTTTCCTGGGCGAGAATTCGGTTTGGCTTCCCGATTTTCAGAGACTGGGACCGGCCCGAGCGGCCCGCTGGCTCGGCTGGTGGGACCCTTCGGTATGGTTGCGGCAGAGCAAGATCCCCATGCTCTGGGTGACGGGGACCAACGACTTCGCTTATCCCATGGACTCGCTACAGAAGTCGTACCGCTTGGCGCAGGGGCCGCATACCTTGTGCATTCGCCTTCGCATGCCGCACGGGCACGGCGGCGCGGGCGAGAATCCGGCCGAGATTCTCGCGCTGGCCGAAAGTCAACTGCGCGGCGGCAAACCGTTGGCGAAGGTCACGGAGCAGGGCCACGACGGCGAAAAAGCCTGGGTCAAGTTCGAGACCATCTCGCCCATCCAGCGGGCCGAATTGAACTACACCTGTCAGGTTGGCCGATGGCAGGACCGCAAGTGGGAGACAACCGCCGCGGAGATCGACGCGGCTGCCCACAAGGCAACCGCCCGGCTGCCACAAGGGGTCAAGGTCTATTACTTCAACCTGATCGATCAGCGGAATCTGGTCGTCAGCGGGGAGCACAAGGAGGTCCGATGAATCGGATTCTTATTCTACTGCCCTTTGTCATTGCTGCCGGCGTCTCCGTATGCTATGCGCAGGCAACCGCCCTCCCACAGCGGCCAGCCGCGTTAGACTCCGCCGTGCAACAAGTCCCCGCAGCAACGCGAGCCCTGGTGCTCCTGGATACACGACTCCATAAGCTGATCGCCGCGGACCTGACGTCTTATACGAAGGCCGCTGCCGCCAGGCGGGGATTCCCGATTACAGTGCTGTCGATCGTCGGGCTGGACGACTATCGCCCGCCGGAGATTCGCCGTGCGATGCAAGGATGGAAGACTGCCAGACCGGCCTTGGAAGGCATCCTCTTTGTGGGAAACGTGAAGCTTCCTTCGTTCTTCATGCCCCGGGCCGACACGCCCTCCACTCGCCTCTGGCCGCGCTACTACGAGGACCTCGACATGACCGCCCAGCAGCGAATCGCGCCGGGCGCGGTTCTCAAAGCGTGCGGACCGGCCAATCCCTGGCCATGCGTGGCCGGCATGCCGCAGTTCAAGGTGCCCGAGCACGACTTCGACGACTTTACGCCGGGCTCGTTGAACGGAGCTAAACTTTGGGCAGCCTTCCTGCCGGTTGGTTACCAAGACGACGCGGAGAATAACTACCCGCAGTGGGCAGCCCAGTTGCGGCCGTTCTTTAGGAAAGCTTTGGCCTTCTACGCGGGCGCATCCTACGGTCGCGGCTTGTACCTTGTGTCCAACGATGTTAGCTGTCTGGCCCGGAGCAGGCCCCTATGGGACGCCGTGGGGCCCAAGGAGATCGAGTTCTACGCGATCAACGAAAAAAGCCCCGGTGTTTTCAAGAACAACCCCGCGGGCTACGTGCGCGTTGATCTGGCGAAGTATCGCTCCCTGGATGACTTCGTGGCCTATGCCGGCAAGCTCCCTTGGATGGACGAAGGATGGCAATCGGCGAAGGTTTTCCTAGGGCACTTGAGCCAGTCGCGCCGGCGATTCGTCTGGTGGAACGTCCACTCGAACCCTGAAATCTCGCTCATCTCCAGCAAGCAGGCCCTGAATATGAGCAACGGCGGCTTGATCGCCCTGCTCAGCGGTTGTGCGGTAGCCGGGTTCAAGCAACCGGGTTCGCGGTCCTACGTCGACGTGGCGACCACTGCCGAGAACAACGTCCTGGTCAGCGTGGTCTACGGCCGTTCGGCATTTCTGGCGGCCTTGGGGACGCCTCACAACCGCGTGGATGACGAGCACATCACGCCGTTGTTCCAGCACATGTATTCAGGCGGCTACTTGGGAATGGCCAACCTCATGAGGCTGAAGCAGCAAGAGAAGGAGACTCGCAACTCAGGCGTGCTGCGCGGCCGGCAGGAGATGTTGATCGGCGATCCGTTCGTGGATGTGCGGTGACCGCCAACACACAAGCTAGTGCATTTCGGTGGCCACTGTTCCCACACCGTGTCGGTAGAAATTGAACTGCACGTTGGGATGATCGGCCAGGAGCGACATGGGCACCGACGCATCGGGCAGCCGCTTGGCGATCATCAAGGCCGTGAGCCGCATGCCGAAGGGGTTGTCGTGATTGCCCGCGTGCCAGATGGAAACGCGTTCGGCCTTCCAGGTTTCGACCGGCCCGACCGTGGCCGCCCGGCTGGGCACTAGCGAAACCTGCCCGCCGCCGGAAGTCCGCGCGTTCTGGATGATCGTCATGGGGTGCAGGTCGGTCACGCGGGTCTTGAGCCGGCGGTACTCCTCGGGCGCGGGCGGGGCATCTTTGTAACGGCCCCTGCGCCGCGGCGGATCGTTGAAGGCCCAGTGCTTCACCTCGCCCTGGCCACCTTGCATGACCACGCAACGAATTGCGTCGTAGCTCGCCGAGTAGGCGTTCAGATCGCCCGTGGGAAAACGCAGGTGCGAATCCGGCATCCGCAACTCGCGGCGAATGCGCTGAAAACAAAGCTCGCGGTCGGCACGGGCAAAGCTCAACGGGTGCGTTACCGGCACGGGTACGCCCGCCTCATCCACCCACTCGTCCATGCCCCAGAAATGACCCCGCCGTACGTCGAGGTCCAAGTCGTTCACCAACCGGGCCACCAGCGGCAACTGCTCTGTGGGGCCAATGGGGCCGCAAATGCCCGCAGGGTTGTCGTCGGTCGACTGTCGCCAGGCGTTGACGTATTCCAGGGCCTCGGCCAGGTAAAACTCCTGAAATGTGTCGTACAGGACGACGCGGAAACCGGGCCGCGAAAGCTTCTCCAGGTCCCGCAGCGAGAGCTTGGCGGCGTCGGCGAGGATCTCGGGGTCGAGGGTCGTGTAGTCCCACCAGTCCGGGGCGATCTTGCTCAGGGGACGTGGCATAGTCGGTTCTCCTTGTCGATTTGTGCCAGGATATCGTCTTTGGGATAGGCGTGTCCGCGATGCTGAACAAACGCCTCAGCCGCTATCGTGGCGATCTCCCGGCCGCGCAGGACGGCGTGCCGCTTCATCGAGTCCAGGTACTCGTCGATGCCGTGATAGGCCAAGAGCCACTCCCGTTGGCTGGCGTGGCAGGCGAGCATCTTCGTCTTGCGGTCGAGTTGCGCGGTGATATCGACCCAGGTAGTCGGCTGGACGAGTTCGCCGAGCGGATCGGTGGCTTCCAGCGGATCGCAGTAATAGAAGTACGGCACGCCGCTGCCCGCGCGCAGCGGATGGACCGAGATGTTCGGCGCGGCATAGACGAAACTGGCCGCCCGGGCCACCAGCGACGTCATCTCGTGGTCCATCATGTAGTCTTTCGGGGCGTGCGTGAAAACCAGCGAAGGGCCGACCTCGCGGAACAGGTCGTAGGTCTTGCGGAGCGTCGGCTTGTCGTAGACGACCAGGCCGTCGCCTTCGTCCAGGCACCAGTACCTGCCGCCAACGACGGCGACCGCTTGCCGGGCTTCCTCGGTTCGCCGGGCGCTGATCGCCCAAGGCGACTGCGTCGTTGTGCCGCAATCGCCCGCGGTCATCGTGGCAATATGGATTTCCCAGCCTAAATCGGCCAAGCGGATAAGCGTGCCGGCGCAGAGAAACTCGGCGTCGTCCGGATGGGCCATCAAGGCCATGGCAATTCTCCGATCGGATGGACTCATCGGCATCGGCTTTCAGCAAGGGTAGGACGTAGCTAGCTACGATTATCGTTGCTGAATGGGGAGCGTGCAAGCCGGTGGAATCACGGGTGGGCGGTTTTCTTGCAGCGTGGGCCGGGTGAAACACAACATGTAGGGTGGGCCGAGTAAAACGAGTCCCACCAGATTCAATCCGGAATCTGGCGGGACTCGTTTTACTCGGCCCACCCTACGGTTTTGCCATCTTTGGGTCCCTTGGCAACGGGACTACAACGGCTTGCAGAAAGTCCCTTGCCGGACCACAATAAGCTATAGACAGTATCCGCCCGTGGCCTTTTGCCGAAATCGGCTGGCCCGTTTCATTGCCTTCCCCTTGCTAAGGAGCGTTCCGTGTCCTCCGCTGATGCCATCCCACCCGCCGGCCCCTCGCCGCAAGAGCTCAAGTCGGCCCTCAAAGCATTCCGCAAACGGCTCAAGCTGACTCAGCTTGACGACCAATCGCGACTCGGTTACGGCCCCATGACGGGCGGCCATGCGTCGGGTATCGTCGCTATCCAACCGCCCGACCAGTTCCCCGCAGCCGTGTGGGAGGAGTTAGTAAAACAGGGCAAGCTCAAGCGGGCAGGCAGCGGGACCTACGCCCTGGGGCAACCGTAAGCCGGACTACTCCGGATCATACGCCAGCACGGGGGCCAGCCACTTCTCGGCCTCTTTGAGCTTCCAGCCCTTGCGGCGGGCGTATTCCTCGACCTGGTCGCGCGTGATCCGATCGATGGCGAAGTACCGCGAAGCGGGATGGGCGAAGTAAAAGCCGCTCACCGAGCCCGCGGGGAGCATCATGCAACTCTCGGTAAGCGAGATGCCCGCCGCCCGCTCGGCCCCCAACAGATCAAAGAGGATCCGCTTCTCCGTGTGGTCGGGCAGCGAAGGATAGCCGGGCGCTGGCCGCACGCCGCGATACTTCTCGGCCAGCATTTCGGGGATGGTGAGATTCTCGCCTTGCCCGAAGCCCCAGTCGCGCCGCGCGATTTCATGCAGCCGTTCGGCAAAGGCCTCGGCCAGGCGATCGGCAAAGACCTTGCCCATGATCGCGCCGTAGTCGTCGTTGTCGGCCTGGCAGCGCTGGACCAGTTCGTCCGTGCCCAGGCCGCCGGTCACGGCGAAACCGCCCACATAGTCCTTGCGGCCGCTGTCGGCCGGGGCGATGAAATCGGCGTTGCAGTAATAACTGCGCCGCGTCTCGGTCAACCACTGCTGCCGCAGATTGTGCAAGCGGGCCTTTTCTTCGCGACGCACGTCGTCTTCATAGAGGATGATGTCGTCGCCCGCGGAAGCGGCCGGCCAGAACGCGTAGACGCCACTGGCCCGCAACCAGCGTTCTTCAATAATGCAGTCGAGGAACTTCCGCGCGTCATCGTACAACTTGCGCGCCTCGGGACCTCGCTCCGGATGCTCCAGAATCTCCGGAAACTTCCCCCGCATCTCCCAGGCCGCGAAGAACTGCGCCCAATCGATATAGGGCACGAGGTCCTCCAGCGGATAATCGGCCAGCAGCCGCACGCCCAGGAACGACGGCACGGGGATCTCCTGTGCGGCCCAGTCGGTCTGGAACCGGCCCTCAACGGCCTCGCCATACGGAACCAGCTTCAATTCCTGTTTGCGCTGATATGCGGCGGCCATCTGGGCCTGGAAGGCGCGGTTCTCGGCGTCGAACTGCGGCCGCTTCTCCGCCGAGAGCAGCCGCTCGCAGACCGGCCCGCAGCGCGAGGCGTCCTTCACATGAACCACTTCGTGCTGATAGGCCGGCGCGATCTTCACGGCCGTATGCTTGGGGCTGGTCGTGGCGCCGCCGATCAAGAGCGGCATGTCCATTCCCAGCCGCTGCATTTCCCGCGCCACGTGGACCATCTCCTCCAGGCTGGGCGTGATCAGGCCGCTCAGCCCGATCATGTCAGCGTTGCTTTCCCGGGCGGTCTGCAAAATCTTCTCGCAAGGGACCATCACGCCCAGGTCGACGATCTTGTAGTTGTTGCAGCCCAGTACGATACCGACAATGTTCTTGCCGATGTCGTGTACGTCGCCCTTGACCGTGGCCATGACGATCGTGCCGCGAGTTGAGGGCCCGCTCCCGTCTTCCCCCTTTCTCCCCATCGCCCCTTCTCCCCTTCTCCCTTTCTCCCTTTCTCCCCTTCTCCCCTTCTCCTCTTTCTCGGCTTCCATGAAAGGCATAAGATAGGCCACGGCCTTCTTCATCACGCGGGCGCTTTTCACGACCTGCGGCAGGAACATCTTGCCGTCACCGAACAGGTCGCCCACGACCTGGATCCCCGCCATGAGCGGCCCTTCGATGATGTCAAGGCAAGCGGGGTACTTCTGCCGCGCCTCCTCGACATCCACCTCGATATAGTCGACGATGCCATGTACGAGCGCGTGCTTGAGCCGATCCTCGACCGGGCCTCGCCGCCAGGCCGGATCGGCCTTGTCGTCCTCGGCCGTCTTGCCTTGGAGCGTGGTCCCATAGGCCACCAGCCGCTCGGTGGCGTCGCCACGGCGGTCGAAGATCACGTCTTCCACCCGCTCGCGCAGTGCCGGCTCGATATCTTCGTAGACGGCCAACTGCCCGGCGTTGACGATGCCCATATCGAGTCCGGCGTGGATGGCGTGGTACAGAAACGCCGCGTTAAACGCCTCGCGGACCGCGTCGCGGGCACCAGGTACTCCTGGTCGGCGGAAGGCGAACGATACGTTGCTCACGCCCCCAGAAATCTTCACGTCCGGCAGAAGCTCCTTGATCTTCCGCGTGGCCTCGATGAAATTCAGCCCGTAGCGGGCATGTTCCTCGATGCCCGTGCCGATGGCCAGGATGTTCGGATCGAAAATGATGTCGGCCGGTTTCATGCCCACCTGTTCCGTGAGCAGGCGGTAGGCCCGGCGGGCGATGCGGAGCTTGTCTTCGACACTGACGGCCTGGCCCTCTTCGTCGAACATCATCACCACGCAGGCCGCGCCGTACTTGCGCACCAGCCGAGCGTGGGCCAGGAACTGCTCCTCGCCCTCCTTGAGGCTAATGGAGTTGACGATCGACTTGCCCTGCACGCATTTCAGCCCCGCCTCCAACACAGCCCAGTCCGAGCTGTCGATCATCACGGGCACGCGGGCAACGTCCGGCTCGGCGGCCAGCAGGTTGAGGAATTCGGCCATCACCTTGGGCCCATCCAGCAGGCCCTCGTCCATGTTGATGTCGATGATGTTCGCCCCGCCCTCGACCTGCTGCCGGGCGACGGAAACGGCCTCGGCCAGGTTGCCTTCGCGGACCAGCCGGGCGAACCGCTTGGAGCCGGAAACATTGGTCCGTTCACCGATCATGGTAAAGGTGCTGTCGGGGCGGATCACCAGCGGTTCAAGGCCGCTAAGGACCGTGTCGTGGCGGGGCTGGGCGGGGCGGCGGGGCGGTTTGGCGCGGACGGCGTCGGCGATGGCGCGGATGTGGGCCGGCGTCGTACCACAGCAGCCGCCGACGATATTCACCCAGCCGTTCTCGGCGAACTCGCTCAGCACGGCGGCCATCTGCGCTGGCGTCTCGTCGTAGCCGCCGAATTCATTGGGCAGCCCGGCGTTGGGATGGCAGCTCGTCCACGTGGGGCAAAGCTGCGAGAGTTCCTCGACATAGGGCCGCATCAGCGCCGGACCTAGGGCGCAGTTGATGCCCACGCTGAGCAGATCGGCATGTTCGATCGAGGCCAGGAACGCCGCCAGCGTCTGGCCGGAGAGCGTACGGCCGCTGCGGTCGGTAATCGTCACCGAGACCATCACGGGCAGCCTGATCCGCCGCTTTGCAAAGAGGTTGTCGATGGCGAACAGACAAGCCTTGAGGTTCAGCGTATCGAAAACGGTCTCGGCCAGGAGGATGTCGGCGCCGCCGTCGACGAGGGCCTCGGCCTGTTCAAAATAGGTGGCCGCAAGTTGGTCAAAATTTGCCGCCCGATATCCGGGGCGGTTGACGTCCGGCGAGAGCGAGGCGGTGCGATTAGTGGGGCCGATCGAACCGGCAACGAAGGGAACTGTATCCGGCACACTCCGTGTGCCGGATACATTCTCGGGTTGCCCCGCGGCCCGAAACTCTTCGACCGCTCTGCGGGCACAGGTCACGCCGGCGAGATTGATGGCCCGTACCTGGTCGACCAGGTCGTAATCGGCCATCGACACACTATTGGCGTTAAAGGTGTTGGTCGAGATTATGTCTGCCCCAGCCTCTAGATAGCCGCGGTGGATGCCCGTAATAGCGTCCGGCTGCGTGATTGCCAGAAGATCGTTGCAACCCTTGAGGTCGCGGCCGTGGGTGGCAAACTGCGTACCGCGGTAGTCGGCCTCGCCGAAGTTGAGTTGCTGGATCATCGTGCCCATCGCGCCATCGAGGATGGCAATGCGGCGGGTAAGAAGGTTACGAAGCTGGCTATAGGTGGGGGTCCGGTGTATTTCGTTCATCGATAGAGTTTATACGGATGCGCCGGACGTTTCTAGGGGCGGGAAGTCGATCGCGGAATCGGCCTGCAGCTTGGTCTGGGAACATTATCCTAGGTACCGCCAGTTACGATGTCAGTATGCCCTTCGCGCGGAGCCACTCTTCCGCCCAGCCCGCGCCCTCGGAGTCCAATGGCGGGACCGGCGGCTTGCGGTAGTCAATGGTGTCATAGCCGCCGTTCTCGTAGCATTGGTCGATCAGCGATTGCAGATTCAGCGTCACGTCGGCGTCGGTCTGCCGCAACGGTATCCGCAGCGCGGGAAGCGGTTCCATGAGGCGGAGCGGATAAAGTTCGGCCACGCCGGGCTTCCAGCCGCGCGTGATGCATGCCATGTAGGTCGTGCGTTGCGCTGGCGAAAGCATTTCCACCGGCCCAGCCAGCGAGCGTTTTTCCGCGCGTCAGATCGATCTCGACCAGACTCGCCCCGGCGGCGATTACGTCTTTTTGCCTCTTGAGGCAAAGCGTCTGTCCTTCGCCGGGCAACTTGTTCGTGGGGATCAAGAACTCGATGACCGTGACGACACGGTTGCCGGACCCTGCATCTACGATTTCGATATAACCTTGCGACGCGGGCTCGCGATCGACATGGACGAGAATCGGCTCCGCAGCCGCGACGGCCCCACCGTCCGCAGGTTGACTGCCCCCGGATTGTTTCCTGGGGTACTCCACCACGTGGACATCGGGACAAATGGGGTAATGCTCGCCCTCATCCGATTCGATGAATACTCGCTCTTCGATTCTGGATCGCAACTCACGGGGCAATGCCGGGCGAATCTGATTGCGGGTATACGTAATCAGCGCGTGATGGACGTCATGCCAGTGCTGGTCCAGATATGGGTCCATGCCGGGAAACGGGCTTTTCATCGGCGGATCTCTTTCTTTGTGGGGAACAGAGACTTCATCCGACAATTATACCGCGCACACCTGGAAACTGGTATGCCGACCGGATACCCGCTATTGCTCGCCGCGGTCCGCTGTGTTCACGCCGGCAGAGGCCAGATCGCGCAACTGAATACGGCGGCGGGCATCAACGGCCACTTGCGTCGCATTGCCGACGCGTGCGTTTACCACGGCAACGAAGACCAGTAGGGCCAGTCCCAAAGCGTCGACTCCCGTGATGAAGGCGCACGTGGCGAATTCATGGACACTAAAGGGGCCCGGCAGGCGTTGGGCGTAATTCAGGCCGAAGGCAACTCCCACAGCGGCCCCAAAAACGATGATCGCGGCCGCGATCATTGGACGACTTCGTCGCAGGAACAACGGATCGGTCGGCGCTAGGGTTGCCGGCGCCCGGCGATACCATTGCCAGGACCACCAGGCCAAGGCCCCAAGGCCCAGCACGCTGCTGCCGTACTGCAGGAAACCGCAGCAGTGTACCTTCAGTCCGGCAACTTCGTAGACGTTCGTCATTTGCGGATACGCGAGCACCGCCCAGCCATCCTCATGCGTGAATCCGTCCCAGACAACATGCGTTACCGCGCCCAAGAAGATCAGCACGCAAATCCAAAGCAAGCGCGGCAGCGGCAAGAATGCAAACCGCCCGCAGTACGGCCAGAGTTTTGCGCGGGCCGTGCGCGGCAGGAGCAGCACCAGCGGCCGTTTGAAGAAGCGATGAAACGCATACAATACCGCCAGCCCCGCGGGGATGCAAAACAGCACGAGCCCCAAGGGCGAATGGCCGATGTGCCGCAAGTGGTAGGGAGGGAAGAGAAAGTAGGCGTAATCTGGGGCCATGCTGCCAACCACCAAGGGCGAGAGCCACAAATACGGCTTCCAGCGGCAAAAGGGAACGACGGCAGCGGCATGGGCAGGCGTCAGCGGCACGAACAGGCTCCTGATTTTCGTGGGTACCAGCAATTATACGCGCAAACCGCGTGCTGGCGCCCCGATCCAGGATAATGGTTACCGCAAACGGGCGGTTCTTGCCGCTTTTTGCGCGCAGAACCCCGCCGGATAGTAGGGTAGGCCGGGGCAAATAATGTAGGCCGGAACAAGCGCAGCGCAGTTCCGGCGAGGATTGGCGTGGCGGACACTTATGCCGGAACTGCGCTGCGATTGTTCCGGCCTACGGGTTGTCCCGCCCACCACCTAATCCCTGTCCACCTCATCCAATTTCAACCCTAGCCGTTTCAAACCCTTGCCGTGAGCGCCGGCAAACTCGGCCGGATAGGCCGTGTCGATGCCCATACATGAATGCCACAAGACGCGATTCATGACGTCGTCGTCGATGCGGTCCGGTTCGCTAAAATCCATCCGCTCGCTCGCTTCGGCCAACTGCCGGGCCTTGACTTGCAAAGCGCCCAGCGCCGGGTTGCGCTCGTCGATGGGAATTCCGGCCGGCAGTGCCCGATAGGCCGCAAGGTCCGGCTTTTGCGTGAAACAGGCGGTCATCAAGGGCGATTGGGCAACCAGTTGCGCGGTGGTCGGCAGATCGAGGATGCGCTCGATCGTGTGCAGTACCGAACACTGGTTGTAGAACTGGCTGACCACCGCCTGCCGCTTGGCATAAGGACTGATCACCAGGCAGATCGAGCGGTGCCCGTCGACGTGGTCCCAGCCGGCCTGCGGGTCGTCCTCATTGACGAAGATCGCCGTCTTGGGCCAGAAGCGGCTATGCGAAATGGCGTCCACCAAACGGCCCACGGCCCGGTCGTTGTCGGCCACCATGGCCCGCGGCGTGGGGACGTTCGGCTTGGTCCCGGCGGTGTGGTCTTGCGGCAGGTAGACGATCACGAAGTTCTGCCACTGTCCCGATTTCTCGTATTCCTGAAATTCCTTCAAGAACACCTCCAACCGCAAGGCGTCGGGGATGGCCAGGTTCCAGCCGGGATACTCCAGGCAACTGTACTTGCGCAGGGTCTCCAGGGCAATCGACTGGCGGAAGGCGATCTTGCCGCGCTTCTCGGCGAAGTCCTGGTAGACGTCGAACCAGTTCACCTTGGGCGGCAGGACGGGGAACGAGCATTCGCCATAATTGCGGAACGAGCGGCCGGACAACAAGACGCTGTCCCAGATGAAATTGCAGCCGGCATAGGCTAGGCAGTCGGTACCCAGATCGTAGCTGCGGGTGTGGCCGCCGAACATCTTTTCGCGGTAATCGCCGATCGCCCCTTGCATGGCCCATTGATGGCCGTCGGTCGAGATCACGCCGTTGCAATAGTAGTTGTCCAGGAGCACGAACTGTTCGGCTAGGGCGTGCAGGTTGGGCGTGACCGCGCGGCCGAAGGTGCAGAGCTTGGGATCGGCGTTGCCCCGCGGCAGGTCGCCGAAAAGCTGGTCGTAGGTGCGGTTCTCCTTGAGCACGTAAACGACATGCTCGATCACGGACCGCTCGCCCGGCTGCGCGGGCACCGGCACGGCTGGGGCGTCGCTATGGTCCGCTTCCAAGGCCGCCAGCATCTGCGGAATGCGGGCGTCGGCCGCAACCTGCGCCGTGTAGCGAGCCAAGGTCACGTCGTCGGGCATCTCCACGCGGGTTATACTGCCGCGAACAGCCCGGCTGTTCCAAGCCTTCTTCAGGTTGGCCACGTGCGAGCCTTCGCCTTTGACGTTTGCAATGAAAATCCGCTTGCCGTCCGTGGCAAGGCTGCCGGGAAACCAGCCCGTGGGAATGAATCCCCGCACGCGGGCCGGCTGGCCTGCGACGGTTGCCAGCGCGACGACCGCCAGGGCATTGTTGCCGCCGTTGGCCACCAGCAGCGTGCGGCCGTCGCTGCTCAGGGCCAGGGCGTTGCAGATGCTGCCGAAGGGAAGCTTGTCGTCCGGCCGCACGTTGATCGTCTCATGCACTTTCCAGGCCGCCGTGTCGACCACGGAAACGCTGTCGGCATTGGAATTTGCCACAAACAGCCGCGCGCCGTCGGCCGAGAGCGCCAGGTCCGATGGGTGCAGGCCGACTTCCAACTCGCCGGTCGCCTTCAATGCCTGGAGATCGACGCGCGTGATCGTGCCGCTCAGCGAGATCGAGCGGTCGTCCACCGCTACGAGCGTGCCGGCGGATCGCTCGGCATGCTCGCCCGGCCGGGGATGACAGCCGCCGAAGTTCGAGACATAGGCCGTGTGGCCGTCAGGACTCACGACGATGCCGAAAGGGCAAACGCCCGTGGGGATCGCAGTCTGGATCTTGCCCGACTGCAGATCGACGACCAGCAGGCTGTTTGGAATCGAGGCGCAAACGAAGGCCGTCCGCTCATCGCGGCTCAAGGCGATCCCCGTTAGGTGGGCATTGGCCTTGGAAAGGGCGATGGGCGTCTGCCAACTCCAGTCGCCATTGCCATTGCAGCGGGCCTCAAGAAGATACTTTGTCGATCCCGTGACGAAGACCCGCTTGCCGTCGCCGCTCACGACCAGACCGTGCATCGAGCCTTGCTCCTTGCCTGGATAGGGAAGCTCCCGCAGAACCTCCCATGTCTCCGCATCGACGATCATCAATTTCTCGGTCAACTTGACAAAGACCTGCGTACCCCCCGGTCCCAGCGTGATATCGGTGGGCCGGCCAAAGAACACGTAGGTCTTGCCAGCCGGGCGGATCAGTTGGCCCGTGGGCACGATCATCCCGCCATTTGCCGGCCCGACGGCCTGCGTCGAGAGCGGATCGCGGCCGACAGCGGAGGAGCAAGCCAGAATTGCCCATGCCAGGACGGCGGTACTCGTTGACAAGCGGTTCAGATAGCGGCAGCGGCAGAAGAGAAACGATGGGTATGAGATCATCATAAGAGTCGGATTCGAGGACAAACGGATAGTCTTTTGAGACTGTACCGGATGCGGGGCATTTCGTAAATAGTCTGAAACGAAACCTGAAATGCTTGCTGCCAGCGATGGTTCATGGTAACCTACACAACGCACTCCAAAGGGCCAACGCGAGGGCCGTTGGGAAGAACGGAAGAATTCGATGACCTTAATCATAAAGGACAAATCAATGAGAGCACAAGGTAGGCCGGAACAAGCGCAGCGCAGTTCCGGCGTGAATCGGATGTTGTGGGTTGTCTTGGTATCGTTGTCAGTCGTGGCCGGGACGCTAAGTGCCCAAGAGGCCAAGCGGCAAGTGGTTTTCGACGGCGACCAGGCCGGCGCCAACGCCAAGGGCTGGACACACGCCCCGATGGGCAAGGTCACGATCGCCGCCCAGGATAAAGAAGTCCGCCGCAAGGGCAAGAAGACGATGGAGTTCCACGCCGCGGGTCACGATTACATGGGGGCTGGCTGGAACTGGATGGGCTTCGATCCGCCCGACGCCGGCACGGACATCTCCGCCTACAAGAACCTGAGGTTCTGGGCGAAAGTCAGCGGAGACAAGAAGCCCAGCCAGCTTTCCGTAGCGATCAAGTCTAACGACAAGTCGGCGACCGAAGCGGACGATATGTTGCAGCGCTGCCCCAGTCTGTTGGACGGCAAGTGGCACGAACTGGTGATCCCGATCAACGACCTCGACAGCAAGAACGTTCTGAACAAGGACAAGGCGTGGGAACTTCAGTTCAACACCTGGTCGCAGGAGGATATCGACTTCAGCCTGTTCGTCGACGAGATCGCCTTCGACGGCACGGCCGACAAAGCAAGCCAGGGGACCGCCGGCCCGGCAACCACCGAGGATGCACAAGTCGCCCCGCGGGTTGTTACCAAGCGAGAGGTGGTTTACGACGGCGATCAAAAGGGCACCGGCGCCAAGGGCTGGACGGCTGCCCCGATGGGCAAGGTCACAATCGCCGCGCAGGACAAGGTAGTCCGCCGCAAGGGCAAGAAGACGGTGGAGTTCCACGCCGCGGGCCACGACTACATGGGCAGCGGCTGGAACTGGATGGGCTTCGATCCGCCCGACGCCGGCACGGATTGCTCCGGCTACAAGAACCTGAGCTTCTGGGTGAAAGTCACGGGCGCGAAAAAGCCCAGCCAGCTTTCTGTAGCCCTTAAGGCCAACGATAAGACCATGACCGAGGCGGACGACCTGTTGCAGCGCTGTCCCACTCTGCTGGACGGCAAGTGGCACGAGCTGGTGATCCCGATCAACGACCTCGACAGCAAGAACGCCTTGAGCAAGGCCAAGGCATGGGAGGTCCAATTCAACACCTGGTCGCAGGAGGAGATCGACTTCAGCCTGTTCGCCGACGAGATCGCCTTCGACGGGACTGCCGAGGCGGTGAGCCAAGCGGCCGAACCGGTTCAAGTCGCCGCAGTGCCAGACAAAGCCGTCGTTGGCCGGTTGCCCGCGAACCTCAGCGAGCAGATCATGGTCGACCAGTTCGGCTTCCGCCCGAAGAGCGAGAAGATCGTCATCTTTGCCAGCCCCGAGAAAGGTCAGAATTCCCACACGAGGTATACGCCGCCCGCGCAGGCGACAGTCCGCCGCGAAAAAGACGGGGCGGCGGTTCTCACGGTCGCTCTCAAGCAGTGGGGCGGGGGCAAGCTCGACCCGACCTCTGGCGACAAGGTCTGGTATGCCGATATCTCGCGCTTGCAGACGCCGGGGAACTACTACGTCTGGGATGCCAGCAATCGCGTCCGCTCCTACGGTTTCCGCATTGCCGACGATGTGTACTTGCCGGTGCTCAAGGCGGCCATCCGGGCGTACTTCTACCAGCGTTGCGGTGGGGACGTGCCCGTGGCCAACGGTGGCACCTGGCACCATCCGGCCTGCCACCTTGCCGCGGGGCAAGACCGCGAGGCCGAGCTTTACATCGACGGGCGGACCCGCGGGCAGCCCCGCGATGTCCACGGCGGCTGGCACGACGCTGGCGACTACAATAAGTACGTGCCCTTCACGCTAGACGTGGTGCAAGCCCTGCTGATGGCCTACGAGTTCAATCCCTCGGTCTTCGGTGACGATTGGAATATCCCCGAGTCGGGCAACGGCATCCCCGACATTCTTGACGAGGTCCGCTGGGAGTGCGACTGGCTGCTGCGGATGCAGATGCCCGACGGGTCGGTTTGCAACCGCGTCACGGAGCGCACGAGCAAGTCCGGCGTCACGCCCGACAAGGACTCTCAGCACCCGCGTTACTACACGCAGCCGACGACCTGGGCGACAGCCACCTGCGCGGCGAACCTGGCGTATTTCGCGCGGGTCATTGGCAAGTTTCCCGGCCAGGCCGCCTATGCTCGCAAGTGCCGCGCCACGGCGGAGAAGGCATGGGAGTGGCTGGAAGAGCATCCGCAGATGATGCCGGCCGACGGCAGAGACCACGGGCGGCCCAGCGAGGCCGCCGACGGCGCTTGCGACAACGGCCGGGAAGGCGACGTCGATCGCCGTGTCTCGGCGGCCCTGCAACTTTGGCTTTTGGACCCCAAGCCCAAGTACGAGGCATTCTTCAAGAAGTCGCGCAAGGACATGCTCTCGCTCTGTTTCGTGCAGTACGCCCTCTCGCCCAAGGCCGATCCTGCCTTGCGCGGCGAGATCTGCGCGGCGCTGCAGAAGAACCTCAACGACCTGGTGACCGGGCCGTATAAATCGCATGCCGACGCCTACCTGGCCTACCTGCCGGGATACTGGTGGGGTTGCAACCAGTCGAAGTCCGAGTACGGTTACCGGGCGATGTTCGCCGTGCGGCTGGGCATGAACCCGGCCGAGGACGGGATCTGCCGTGCCGCCGCGGAGGACTATCTGCACTTCCTGCACGGGCGGAATCCGCTCTGCCTGGTGTACCTGACCAACATGGGTGCTAAGGGCGCCAAGGCCGGCGTGGGCAAGAGCATCATGCGGCCCTTCCACACCTGGTTCGCGGAGAAAAGCCCCTGGTCCGGTCCCGACACCTTGGGACCTGCGCCGGGCTTGCTCGTCGGCGGACCCAACGCGGTCATTGGCGACGGCGGCGCGCCCGCCTGGCTCTCTCCGCCCGCCCACGAGCCGCCTTCGAAGGCATTCAAGGACTGGGCCACGGCGTGGAACGCGGCCCACCAGGGAAACGAGAATTCCTGGGCCTTTACTGAACCAGCAATTTATTACCAGGCCCGCTATGTGCTCCTGCTCTCGCAGTTCGTGGGCAGCGGGAGGTAGTTGCGTCTATCAAGTAGGTATTTTCTGCCGGAAAGGACCAATGTGCGCTCACCAAGCAGAAGCCCCAGAGTCTTCTAGCGGGCTGGAGCGTGCAGTCGCTCTCGGCAAGAGAGACCTACCTGTTTGTGCCATCCCGAGGAAGGTAATGAAAAGAAAATGGAAGAAAGGAAGATGTAGGAAAAGCTGACGCCATTTTCCTTTCTCTTATCTTCCTTTCTTCCATCTTTCAAGAATAGTTCTACAAATCGTTCGCCTCGAGTTTGGCGTTGAGCACCTTGTCAATCTGCTCGTGCAACTCCTTCAAGTGCGCCGTTGAAGTCGCATCGAATTTCTGCGACTTGGCAAAAGCCCCTTGAATCCGTACACCGATCTGTCGCAGGTGCTCGCGGGCCAGGCCGCGGGCGTCCGGGGGCGCGGCGACGCCGAAATCGGAATAGAAGATCAACTGGCGGAAACTCATTGCGGCATCCCGACGGGGGCCGAGCACCAGCCCCGCCAGCCGCGAAATGTGCTCGCGCTGCAGGTTGCGGCGGATCGTGGAAATGGCGATCAACTGGTCCTTCTTCACTTGCGCGTCGATAGCCGGCAACTCCGACCAGATCGAGTCGGTCAGGACGTTGAAGACCTCGGGCAATTGCAAGGTTTCCTGCCCCGGCTCGGCGTGCAGGGCAATCTCTTGCAGCGATCGCAGCGTACGAGCGTCCAAGAGCCGCGACAAGGCGATCCGCTGCACGCTGAGCACGCGATCGAGCAGCGGATAATGATAGCCGCCCGAACCGAGAAGCATGCCGAGGTTGTCGTCGCCCCAGTGGTCGGGCGCCAGGTAACGCAACAACTCGGGCTTGAACTCAAATGCCTTGGCCGAGAGGATCTCGTCCTGGATCATGTGGAGCGCCTCGCGCTGCTTGGCGATCTCGATCGGCTTCATGGGCGGCCGGCCGTTGGGGTCGCCGCGGTGGTCGCGATAGGTGTATTCGCCGCCGATGTAATACGACGCCAGCATGGTCGAACGGGCAAGTTCGCCCAACAGCACGGAGAATGCCGAGCGGGCGCGTTGCCAGCCCTCGCCGTTGGCAACCACGCGGTCCTGAAGCTGGTCGAGGCTAGTTCGGACAAGCTTAAAACGGCTCTCGGCATACTTCAGCGGGTCGCCCAAGTCGAAGGCGTGGATCCGCGGATCGGGATTCGAGAAGAGGTCTTCGTCGGTGCCGTAGGCCAGTTCCGGCTGCGCCACCTTGTCGGCGATTTTGGCCAGGACCTCTTTCTCGCGGGGCATGTCCTTGGGTTCCAAGGGCTTGTAGGCATACTCGATGGCCCAGTAATCGTAAGCGCCGATCGTGGGCGAGAAATAATCGCCCTGTTTCTCGCCCTTGCAGGCGATATTGGCCGGCAGGTAATCCATCACCGAGCCGGAGTTGCCCTTGACGGCGGTAATCTCCGGGTTGTTGATCTCCTGCAGCGAGAGGACGCTGCTGGCCTTGAAATTGTGCCGCAGGCCCAGCGTGTGCCCGACCTCGTGCATCACCACTTCCTTGACGGCCTGGGCAATGAACTTCTCCGGCACTCGGCCGCCGGGCGCCAGTTCGCCCCGGGCCGCCAAGACAGCCGCCAGTACGGCGAGCTGTTGCTGCATACCCGGCCCCATTTGGCAGCGCGAATAGCCCATGGGCGGCATCGCGGTCACGATGGCCGACGGCCGCGGCCGCGTGAGCCGCTCGAAGACCACGTCGGGCTTCTCGTCGAGGATCCGGTTCAGCACGGGCGCGGCGGCGTCCAACAGCGGCAGGTCCGCCGCATACAGCTTGAACAGCCCTTGCCGCTGACCGGCCAGTGCCATGCCGATGCCCTCGGGAATGCCGGTGGCCTCAATGAATTCCTGCCGCCAGTAGCGGACCATGCCTTCATCGAAGATGATGTCGGCGTCGAGGATCTCGCCCGTGTGCGGATTGGTCCGTGAGGGTCCCATGGCGAATCCGCCCGAGGTGGTGATCCAGCGGAAGGTGTTGAAGCGGATGTCTTCCGGGTCGAAATCGTCGTCGCCTTGCTGGTCGCGGACCTGGATGGCGTCGATGAAGCCGATCTTCTCGAAGGCCTTGTTCCATTCCAGGATGCCCTCGCGGACGTACTTGCGATACTCGCGGGGCACGGTCCGCTCGATCCAGAAGATGATAGGCTGTTTGGGCGGCGACTTCTCAGCCTCGGGCTTCTCCTTCTCCAGGTTCCAGCGGGTGAGGTAGCGCACGTTGGGCGTCTCATTGACGTCCTGGCTGAAGTCGCGGATGACGCTCAAGAAGTGGCCCACGCGGTCGTCGGCCAGGCGCGGCTTGTAACTGGTTGCCGGCAGCAGGGACATGCCGTAATGGATCACCACCTGCGCGCCGCGGGGATCGGGCACGGACTCCTCGCCGAACAGCAGCGAGTAGATGTCGTTGCGCATGGAGAAGACGGCGCTGACCTCGATCTCGTCGTTCTTGGGGAAGGCTTTGACCTTGGCCCAAGTGCTGCGGGCCGGATCGGGTTGGATGCCGATGCCCGCCAGGTCCGACATGAACAGGTCGGCCAGGTCGATCAGGACCATGGCGCCGTCGTTCTTCTCGCTCTTCAGCGGCAGGGCCTTGATCACGCTGTCCGTATACGACACGCGCACCGCGTCGGCCTGCGGCGAGCCGGCGTCGGCCCGCACGTGGACATTGCGGCGCACGACCAGCAGGCGGTTGGCTGCTCGCTGGAAGCTGATCAGCCACTGGTCGCCGAAGTTGAGTGTCTCGCCGCCCAGGTACCGCCGCCCGGCCCCGCGGGCGATAGCGATAGGCAGGATCACTTCCTTGTTGTACTGGTCGGCCCTGATCTCCATCAGGAGCTTCTGGTGTTTCTCGCTGTAGTACAGGGGGAAGAGACCTTCCAGGCGCTTGGCTCCGTCGACAACCGTATCCCAATCGGGCAATTTTTCTCTGGCCTCCGTCACCTTGGCGGCCAGTTTGACGATTTCCTCTTTGGGTTTTGCCGCCGGTTCATCCGCCCGGCAGACGCATGGCGGCAACTGGCCGCCGAGCACGAGGGCCAAAAGACCCGTGCCCAAGACCTTCAAGGCGCATACTCGGTTCGATTGCATGACGCAGGCTCCTGTTTGTGAGAATATGGTGGTGAAAAGGGGGTCGCAGGTGTCGCTTGCCGGCCAACGACGTTGTAGGGTGGACTTTAGTCCCCCTAAAGTGGACTAAAGTCCACTTTACCAACCTGCATTGTCTAGCAGATGCCAATTGCCAGATTATGCCCGGCCCGCGCCAATGTCAAGCTTTTCTTGATGGCTGATAGAAGAATTGCAAAGTCCTTCGCAGCACGGACTTTATTCCGTGGCCTTGCCCTTCTTAGGCCCGTCTTCTACAGCATATTTCTGTATGTAGTTGCCCTTTATAGATTTATGGCGACGCAATTGGGGCTTGGCACCATGCGCCTGCGGGAAGTTGGAATGTAAGGATCGTC